>JAEEGI010013527.1_pt1 | contig 17298 bp, 11 predicted proteins | sample 8958751 | NCBI WGS metagenome assembly JAEEGI01 (sample SAMN16246545, study PRJNA631951) | gut metagenome | biome: gut microbiome; feature: rumen; material: KS-attached | host: Bos | place: Iran: Karaj | collected 2018-10
AAATGAAATCAAAAAGTTTATTTGATGAATATACAATAAAAGAAAAATTAGGAGAAGGAGCATATGGTTGTGTATATAAAGTTCAACATAAATTTACAAATTTTTTAAGAGCTGTGAAAGCAATTAAAAGAAAACATGTTGATTCAACAGATTTTTCAAATGAAATAGCAATTTTAAAAACAGTTGATCATCCTAATATAATTAAATTATTTGATTGTTATTATGATAATAATTATTATTATATGGTTGAAGAATTTTGCTCTGGTGGTGATTTATATGATTATATTAAAAAACAAAAATATTTTACTGAAAAAACTGCTGCACATATACTTTATCAATTATTAAATTCTGTTAATTATTTACATAAAAAAAATATTGTTCATAGAGATTTAAAACCTGAAAATATTGTTTTTGTTAAAACAGGAAATAAAAATAATTATAATCTTAAAAATGATTATGAAGAAAATTATAATGATAAAATATATACTAGTGAAAATACAACAAAACAAAATGAAACATCACCAAATAAATATGATGAAATATTTATTAAATTAATTGATTTTGGAACAAGTGTTCATTTAACAAAAAATGTAAATTTAACACAAGAATTAGGAACAATATATTATATAGCTCCTGAAGTTTTTAAAAATAATTATAATGAAAAAGCAGATGTTTGGTCTTGTGGAATAATATTATATATTATGTTATGTGGTCATCCTCCTTTTTGTGGTAAAAAAGAAGAAGAAATAAAAAAAAAAATACTATATTCTCCTTTAATTTTTCCTAAAAAAGAATTTGAAAATATTTCTCCTTCTGCAATATCATTCGTAGAAGAATTATTAACTTATGATTTTAAAAAGAGAATTTCAGCTGAAAAAGCTTTAAAAAATGAATGGTTAAATAAAATGTTAAAAATTTCTGATGAAGAAATAAATCATAATCAAACAAATATAATAAATAATTTAAGTAAATTTACTTCTGTTTTAACATTGCAAAAAGCAACTTTATCTTTTATAACAAATCAAATATCAATTAATGATGAAATAAAAAGATTAAAAAATGAATTTGATAAAATAGATTCTAATCACGATGGTATGATTTCAAAAGAAGAATTAATTCATTGTTTAGAATTAATTCATCCTCATGAAGAAGCAGTTAAAAAAGCATATGATATATTTCATGAAATTGATTTTAATAATGATGGAAGTATAAATTTTTCAGAATTTATTACTGTAAATATGGAAAAAGAAAAAGTTTTAAATGAAAAAATGTTAAAAAATGCATTTAAAATTTTTGATATAGATGGTAATGGTTATATTACTATTGATGAATTAAAAGAAACTATTCCTTTAGAAATTCAAAATAATTCTCAATGGATTGATATTGTTAAAGAAGTTGATCAAGATGGAGATTGCCAAATTAATTATGAAGAGTTTAAATTTATGATGGAAAAAATTTGTGAATTATAATATTATTGAATTAAAGTTTTTTAATTTTTTTGCAGAAATTATTGATGATATTAAGGTTTATTAATTGTATTTAGTTTATTTAGCATAAATGTTTTTTTCTTATATTTGGTTAATATAATAAAGATATATTTTTTAAATATTGATAATATATTTAATTTTTAAAAATATTATAATTATAGTTCGTTAAAAATTAATGTCTTAAATTATTTTTTGTCATTTTAATCAATTTGAGTATTAGATATTGTTTCTTTTATTATATAACAATTAATAATAAAAAATCCTAAATCAATAATCCACATTTCTAAAAATTTATTTTCTCCATTATATTCTAAGAAATGAGAATAAGAATTCCATATTATTTCAAAAAATAACCAAACAATAAACATAATAATTCCTTTGAATTTTTTTGTTGAAAATAATGAATTTTTTTCTATTATTAATGGTAAAAGAGATAAATACCAAATAAAATATTGAGCAGTAATAACTTTATTAAATGCAACAAAAATCATTGTTAAAATTATTAAACATAAATTAATATGTTTATATAAATATAAAGTGACTAATAAAATTAAGAAAACTTGAGGTAAAAATGCAATAAAAGATAACATTTTAGATAAATTAGAATCATAAGTTAAATAAATTAAATAATAAAACATAGAATAATTATGTCTATGATCTTTTCTAACAACATGATATAATAAATATTCAAATAAGAATTGATAGCCTAAAATTTTATAAAAAACAACTAAGAAAAATAAGAAAATTCCAGCAGAGACAAAAATAAACATCCAAGGAGTAAATTTAAATAAATTTTGTAAAACCATTTTAACAGGTTGAAAAGCTTGAACAATTAAATTTACAAATTTATTATTAGAATAATTATTATTCTCTTCTTCTTCATTATAATATTCTTTTCTGATTAAATATAAATAAATAGCAGGAGCATAAATAATAGGATAAATTTTAAAATGAACAGCAAAACCATAAATTAAAGCGCTTAGGAAATATTTTTTTTTTTCTAAAAAAATTAAAGATAACAAAACTAAAAATGTTATAATACAATCAGCACTTCCTCTTGTGCAAATAACAACAGTTAATGGATTATATAAATAAAATAAAGTAGAATAACCAAAATCATCAGCATTTAATTTTTTAATTTTTTCTAAATTTTCATTTCCATCTGAAACTTGGTTTTTTTCAGTTTGAATTTTAATTAATTTTTCTATTAAAAATCCAACACCTACATCAACAGAACATAAAAAGAATTTTCCAATTGGATACCAAAAGAAAATATTTGGTGTCATTAAAAAAGCTAAAATTGGAGTATATCTATATGTTTCTCTTTCATATGGAGATTCAAATTTTAATATATGATGAGCTCCATCTGAAAAAACATGATAATCTATATCTGTATATAATACTCCGTAATTATAATACAAAAATTCTGTTATTAATATTATTGAATAACGTATTATTATAGATGTTATATAACGATGTTTGTAAAATATTGAGTAAAGTATATTTGAGAAAGACATTTTTTTATTATTTTTTTAATAATTATTTTGTTTTTATTTATTTATTTATTTGTATTGTTATTTATTTTATTATTTATATTATGTAATGCTCAATTTTATTTTGTTATTAATTTGTTTGATATAACTTCTTTTACAAAAGAAAAAAAAATTATCAATTTTTTTATTCTCAATTACAAATAATTATTTGTTAGCCTTTTAAAATTTTTTTTTGAGTTTTTTAATGAATGAATGAAAACTTATTACCTTTTTTTAAGATTATAGAAATCTATAATATAATATTAAACTTAATTTAATTCTTTATAATATCAGGAACCTTTATAATTAAAATATTATATTAACATATTAAATAATGTTAATTTATTTAAAATGTTAGATAAGATATTAGAATATAAGCAATTAATGTATTCAAGTAGAAATTATGTTTTGAAATCTGAATTTATTCATGAAAAAGAAGACAACTCAAATAAAAACGATTCAAATTTATATAATTAGTAAAAATATATATTAACAATTATATAGTTATTATTCAAAAAATGATATAAAGGATTTAGATGAAAAAACTTTAAATGATGATAATTTTTCAATTAAAACAAATTCAAATTCATATGAAGAAATAAATAAAAAAACAATATCACAAAATATTTCTTTTCATAATCTTTCATCAATGAATGATTTAAAAATTATTCAAATTACCCCATCTTTAATGTATGAACAAAAAGGATGTAGAGCTTTACAAAATAAATTAAAAACTGATATCAGATTTACAAATGAAGTTTTTTTTCCTTATTTAATTAATCAATATCAAAATCAAGAATTAATCAATTTAATGTGTGATCAATTTGCAAATTATTTGTTTCAAGCAATTTTAGATGTTTTATCAAATGAAAATCTACAAATTTTTTTAAATTTAATTGAAAAAAATTTTTATGATATTGGAATTAATATATTTGGAACTAGAGTAATTCAAAAATTAATAGTTGTAATTAAAGAATCACAATTTCTTATAAATTTTAATAAAATATTATTTCAATATATAGATAAATTAATTTTAACTTCTCATGGAAATCATATTATTCAAAAATATATTGAAGAGATTAAATATCCTAAAAATGAAAGTGTATATAATTTTATTTTATTAAATTTTATAAAAATATGTATTAATAAATTTGGTTGTTGTACAATTCAAAAATGTTTTCAAAAAGCACCTAAAGAAATTAAAGAAAAATTGTTAAATTTGTTTTTTAACAATTTATTCTTTTTATTATATGAACAATATGGAACTTATGTGTTCCAATTTATTATTGAAAATGAACCTGTTTTTTTAAAAATTAAAACCATTCAATTAATTTTACCAAATTTATTGAATTATTGTAAAATAAAATATTCTTCTAATTTAATTGAAAAATGTTTAGAGTATAATTGTAAAGAAATACATCAAATTATATTAGATAAACTTCTTGAAAAAGAAGAAAATATTATTGATTTAATTGTAAATCCTTTTGGAAATTATATTATTCAAAAAGCACTTTGTATTTGTGATTCTAAGGATTATGATTTTATTATTAATATAATAGGTAATAATATAGAACAAATACAAAAGGTTAATTTTGGAGCTAAATTATTATTAAAGTTATCCTCAAATCATATTAAACTCAAAAATATTATCATTAAAAGAAAAATCATTCATCCAAATAATTTTTAAGAGTAATATTAGATTAGTATAATTTTAGATTATGTAAATAAAATATTCAAATTTAAGGGTTTGTTTGTTATATTATAAATTCAAATAATATAATATGAAATTGTGAATTAATAAAAAATATAAAATGTATCAAATGTAAATAAAATTTAATATCTTCTAATTTTTCAATCATCAAATTATCTAAAAAATTATAATAACTTTAATAAAAATGCAAAAATTAAATATAAATAAAACTGGCTTATAGCCAATAAAAATTCATATAAAGTATTCAGAACCCCAATTTTTAAATTCATTTCTAAATTTATTATAAAATTATGAATAAAACATTATTCATTCTTTGAAATATAGTTCTTTTATAATTGCATAATCCTTTTATATCATATTTAATTTAAATTATTTTATTCAGATTAATAATATTTTCCTGAATATTATAACATATTTATGTAGTTTTTTTATAACAATTATTTTCTTTTTTTAAATATTCAAAAATTAGCTTATGAGTAAATGATATTTTAAGAATTGATTTTGAAATTTAATTTATTTACTCTTTATTTTGCAACAATATATTTGAATATAAAATATGTTTTTATATTTTTTGTTTCAAATACAAAAAGTTCAATTTTAGGAATTTTGTTAAATTTAATTTCTCTAATAAATAAATTTTTGATTGATAATTATATAAAGTCAATTTATAATTTAAATTATATTCTTTTGTTTAAATGAAGTCAAATTTTAAATTTTACATTTTTACAGTTGAAATTTTGGAATTGTTTGATATAAATTTTTATTTGAAATACTTTGATAATTATTATTTGTATTTTTTGTTTTTTACTTTTTTAAATATAATAAATCATCTATTTTAACTCTTTTCATTAAACATGAATTACCTATAAATTTATTTTATTCTACTTCTATTATTTCAAAACTAAAATAATGTTTTATGAGATTTAATTAGAAAGAACATAAATAAGTTTTAATTTTTTTATTCAAAATATATGTTTAAAAGAGTCAAAACTTATAATATCATATATATATGTTTTTGAGTATGTTCTATTTTTCAAATTGTAAAAATATTTTATAATAAATTTATGGAAAATAATATTAATAAATATAATAAATTTTAAGACCTAAAAAATCCAATTGTAACAAATTTAAAAAAAAAGAGGATTTTTCATATATAAATAAGTGGTAAATTTAACTTCATAATATTTAATAAATTTAAAGATATTAAAAAGAATAATTGAATGAATAAATTTTGATTAAAAGTTTTATAAAAAATAAAATAAGAAATCTAAATAATAAAAGAGTAATAAAATAATTTTTTAGATAAAATAAATATAAATTATTAAAACAATAAATTCAAACTCAAAATCACATAAAATTTTTAAATTTAAACAATATAATATTAAAATATTGATAAAATAAATATTACTTTTATAATAAAAATATGAATATTTAGAAAAAATATAAATACAATATTACAAATTTAATATAATAATATATTATTTATATATTCTTTGACATTGACATATATCTCCTCTACATTTTCTACATTTTCCACCTGTTGAAACTTTCTTTGCACAATTGAAACATAATATTGGACATCTACAAGGCATACAACAAAAAGTTATTTTATTTTTTTGACATAACCAACATAAATTTGGATCTGTTATTTTTTTTCTATATCTATATTTATTTTCTTCTTGTTTTTCATTATTTTCCATTTGATTTATATTTTTAATTTTTATTTTTTTAGTTATTTAATAATCATATTTTTATAAATTTTAATTCAAATTTTATTAAATTTAATTCTTTAACATGTTTTTTTTCTTAATTAAACAATCAATAGAAAAAACATAATTTTAAAAAAATATTAAAAAAAAAATTCCAATTTTCTATTAAATGTATAATTATTATTATATAAATAAATATTTATTTAACCAAAATTTTTCATAATAAAAAATTAAAAAAAATCCCATATAAATTTATTTGTCTCTATTTAAAAGATATAAAACAAACATCATACTTTTATTACAAGTTCTTTGTCCTCTATATAAAATTTCTTTTTCTGGAATAACTAATTTACCAACAAAATTATTTTTAATAAACAATTGTTCTAATCTAACTAAAATATTTTTTTTTTGTTCTTCAAAATTTTTAGATTTAGAACCTCTTAAACAAAAAGTAGCAGCTAAAACAATTTCATCAACTTTACTTTTTTCTAAAAAAATTTCAATAATATATTCAGTTCCAAAAGTTTTATTAGAACTAAAAAATCCAGAAATAACATCAAAATAAACAACATTAATATAAGGACTACTAAAATTTTCAACATAAGATTGAATATGAGTTTGAAAAACTTCTATTTTTTTTTCATTTTTAGTTTTTTCTACTAATTCTTTATAAGTTTCAGTATCAAATTCCACTATTTTTAATTCTTTTAAATTATCATTTAAATAAAATAATTCTTTTGTTGTTCTCATTTCTCTTCCATCTAATATTAATGCTCTAACTCCATTTCCATTATATAAATCTTTTAAAAATTTACATGCAAATAATATATATATATTATGCTTTTTTTTTATTTCACTATCTAAATCAGGGTAATAACCTGGTTCTCTAAATCTTTTTTGTTTTTCTGGCATTACTATAAATGCTTCTTCTATTATTTCTGGAGGTGTTGAATTTATTGTTGAGTAGGTTTCCATTTTTTTGGATAAATTATTTAAATATTTATAATTTTTTTATTAATTCATTCATTATTTTTTTTAAATTAAATATTTTTTAATTATTTTTAAACTCACTAAATAATTATTATTTAAATATTTAATTCAATTTTTTCTATCTCAATCTGTTTTAATTAATCTAATTTATTAATACTTTATTATCTATTTTAATTATTTAAAGTAAAGTTTAAAAAGAATATTAATAAAATATTCTCTTCATATCTTTAAATTAATAATATTCAAATTATCAAATAAGTTAATGAAGAATTTTCATCACTCATTAAATTAATATTATTAACATTTGTAAAATAAATAAATTACTTAAACTTTAATTAATTTAAAAAAATAATTTTAATTCAAACATTAAAAATTAACGATAAATAAAAATTAATATATATAAAATAAATAATTAAAAAAACTTAAATGGAATCATCATTTCATTTCACAAAAAGGTAACGACATCTTTAAATAACCAAAATAGAAAAACAGAAAAAAAAACAATTTATAATTTTCCTCCTCAAATCTCAACATATTCAAAGCGTCGAATAAAGCAGAAAATAATAGAAGACATAGACACATTAAATCCAAAAAATTTGAAAAATTTGAGAAATTCAAATTTAAAAAAAACTCAAAAAATAAAAAAATCAAAAAGCACAATTTTCAAAAATCAAATATCAAATAAAGGACCATGGACAGAAGAAGAAGACAAAAATTTAATATTATTAGTTGAAAAATACGGACCAGAAAAATGGTCATACATATCATCTTTTTTACCAGAAAGAATAGGAAAACAATGTAGAGAAAGATGGTTTAATCATTTATGTCCAACAGTAAATAAAACTTCTTGGTCTAAAGAAGAAGAAATTATATTATATTTAATGCATAAGAAATATGGTAATAAATGGAGTTTATTATGTAAATTTTTACCTGGAAGAACTGATAATACTATTAAAAATCATTGGAATTCTACTATGAAAAAAAAAATTGGAAATATTGAATCTGAATATAATTTGAAAATAAAAGGAAAAAATGAAAAGGAAATTGAAGAAGTTGATAAAGAGATTTTAGATAAATGCTTAGAAATTGTTAAAAAAGAAAATGAAAAATTTTTTGAAGAAAAAAAAAAAAATTATGAAAAGTTTAAAAACACTGATGTTGAAAATAAACAAAGTATTGGAAAGTTAAAGAAAATTTTGCTTTTTAGAACTCATTCAAAAAAGACTAAAAAAAGAGGAAGAAAAAGAAAAAATTTTATTTTGAAAAATAATAATAATAGTTTATTAGAGAACAAAAATAATATTATTATGAATAATATTGTTAATAATCATAATATTTCTTTAAATGAAAGTAGTAATAATAATTCTAATAATAATCTTATTAATCATAATATAATTAATGAAAGTAATAATGATTATTATTTTGATAATAAAATATTTAAAAAAAATGATAATAAAACTCCCATTTTAAATACAATTAAATTTAAATCTAAAAAAACAAATTTATCAACTCCTATTAAAGACTTTAATACAACAGCTTTTAATTCTCATATAATTAATAAATCAAATGATAATGAAATTATAAATAAAAATACTATTGAAAAAAGTGCTTTTAATAAACAATTAATTTCAACATTTAATGAAAATCCAATTTCTTTTTCAAATATTAAAACTCAACTTTTATTTACTTCTTCAATTAAAAAACCTGTTAAAATTATTTCTGAAGATAATAATTATTTAAATGATGATAAAAATATTCCTTCTTATTTAAATAATGAAAATATTACTCCAAATAAATCTATGGAAAGTTTAAAATTTGAAATTTTTAAAACTTCAATTCCTTATAAAACTCCTTTTACTTCTAATAAAAAAGATTTTAATTTAAATGAAGGTTTTACACCTTATAAAAATAATTTGAATACTCCTTTTAAAATTAATAATGTTAATCTTGATAAAATGTTTTTCAGTTCATTTAAACAAGATGTTGATACTCCAGCAAAGTAGAGTATAAAATTTTTAAGTATAAATATATATCAGTTTAAATTAATATTTATTCATTTAAAAATGATTAAAAATATCTTTATTTGATTAATACAATAAAAAAAAATTATACGATATTTTAAATTAAATATTTATGAATTACTATTTATTATAAAAAAATTTATTTAAAATAACATATAGTTAATTTTTAACAAACATTTAAAAAAAATAAAAAAAAATCAATAAAATAATAAAAAATATATCTTTAAACAAAATTTTTAATTCACATTCCAAAATCAATTGGTGCAAATTTAAACAAAGAATTACTAAAACCTTGTTGTTGATCTTGATATTTAATTCTTCTATAAATCATATGTTCAGAACTTAATCCAAATTTATTATAATTTTCTTTATGAATAGGATCTTTAAAATTCCCTCCTTGATCTATAATATCAAAACATACTTTACATATATCAATAGGTAACATTGGAGAAATATTACTTAAATTATTTATATGAGTTAAATTTAAGTAATATTCATTTTCTATAATTTTATTACAAATTTTACAAGAACTTCCTAATGAAGGATCTATTTCAGAATTATATCTTGAGTTTGAATTAAATAATTCAGAAATTATTTCATCTTCAAAATTATCTGATTTAAAATAAGTTAAATATACTGAAGTTTTATTTGATTTTTTTTCACAATTTAAACAATATAATTTTTCATCTTCTTGATCATAATAAAATGCTTCTTTTTTTATCAATTTTTTTTGACAAATACTACATTCAAAAGTTAAATCTAAATCTTCACAAGGAAGAGGAACTATAATAACTGTTGTTCCATATGATTTTAATTCCTTTAAATTAAGTTTAAAATCAGAATTCTTTAAAACTAAATTTTTATGCTTTTCTTTAATTAATATTTTTAATCTTAAATTATTTATAAAAGGTTGATTATCACATTTACTATTTTCATAAGAATCACATTTACAATGTGAAAAACTAACGTAAGGTCTATATAATAGTTTTCCCTTTGAATTTTCAGTAAAAATTTTTTCTAAAACATTTTCAATATCATGAACAATTGGTTTAATTTCATCAGTAAATATTTCGTTTGAAATTGGATAATGTTTCAAATATTTAATATCATTACCATCAATAATATTTGAAATACTAGCTTTTAAATTAATATCATCTCCCATACCATGATATTGAATAACATTATCTTTATCTAATAAAAATAGTTTTAATTGACTATCAGAACTTTCAATTCCATTATTTTGATAATATAAAGGAAATAAATTATTAGAAGTAAAAATATATAAAGGATAATTTTTATTGAAAATTTCTTCATCTCTAAATTCATTAAATTCTTTATCAAAAGGATATAATTCACCTCTATAAATTAAATATACATTTAATGAATTTTTTAAATTTTCAATTTTATTACTTATTTGTTTTAATCTATACATCATTTCCATTTTAGCAAAATAATCTTTTGAACTAAGTGAAAAAACAACAATTAAACTAGGTAAATCTTCATTTTCATTTATTTTTAATTCAACAGGTTCTTTTGTTTGAGAATTATATAAACTTATTGTATTAGGGAAAACTTCTCCTAATTGCAAAACACAAGATAAATAATCTAAATTTTTAGAAAAAGGATATTGAATTAAATCAGAAGCTCCTTGAGAAATCAAATATTGATTTCTATCTAAAAAGTTTTGATAATTTAAAGAAACTTCTAATATAAAATCTTTGTTCTTAATATAATCAAATTTTTGGGAATAATTATTATTAGGGTTTATTTTCATAAACAATTGATTTGTTTCGAATTTTGAAATATAAAATATTTTTTGTAAATTATATTTTTTCAATAATTTCCCTATTAATTTTGATACTATTTTTGTTTTATTCACGTATTCTAATTTATAATTTTTTGGATTTGCTCTTTTTTCATATTTAAATAATGTTTTTAAATCATTATTTAATTCTTTTACATTATCAGAATTTTTAACTTCACCAGTTAAAGTTTCATAAAAAATTAATTTTGGATAAATAGTTTTATCTGATTCATCATAAGAATAAATTCTAGTTTTTTTTAAAAATAAATTACAAAAAATAGGATGTTGTTGTAATATATTTATATCTGAATTTTTATCTTCAATAAATTGACATATGTTACTTTTAAAATCTTCATAATCATCTTTTTCAATTTGATTAACTTGAGATAATAAATTAAAAGTGAAATCTTTTGGGTTTAAAATATGTCTTACAATTTTATTATTATCAATTAAAATAATTTTAGTAGTAATTTTTCTTTCATTATCATTAGAAATATAATTAAATCTTTTATTTAAATCATCATTATCTAAAAAATAAATTTCTAATGTTTCTTCATCAAAACCATTATTAATTGCATTTTTCCATATCGCAGAAGAAACTATTGCACTTTCTAAAATAGGACCATAAACAGGAATAAATGTAAAATCATTATTAGTTTTTTTTTTATAATCATCTATTTCTTTAAATAAAATAATTGAATCTGGATCTTCAAAATTAAATATTAATATTAAAGTATTATTATTCATATTATTTGGAGATAAAGTAAAATAATCTAAATTTTGAGCTTCTTCTGATTTTTTCATTTTTAACATTTTTATTTCTGAAGTATAAGGTTCGTATTCATTTATTGAATTATTATTGAAATTAAAATCAATATATTTTTCTAATAAAGGATTTAAAGATGGTATTTTTAGTAAATTTTTTTTTAAACTATTATATGGTTTTCTTACCCAATTAATATTATTTGAATTTTTAATTTGGGAAATAATAAATTTTTGATTTAAATTATATTGAGAATAATCATTTTTATTAATTGATATAATTGAAGTTATTGATAAATCAACCATATTATAAACTTCAGATTGTTCTAAAGATTCTTTAAATTTTAATATTAATAATTGTTTAGCTTCTTTCCAAGAAGCATCTTTTAAATTTTCTATATTATTATCGTTTTTTTTATCTTTATCAATCTTTTTATTTTTTTTATTTGTAGAAATTATTTCCATTTCTTCTTCTTCTTCATCTTCTTCTTCTTCATTTTTTATTTTTTTATTATTAATGTTATTTATTTCTTCTTCTTCTTCTTCTTTTTCTTCATTTTCTCCCTCTTCTTCTTTTTCTTCATTTTCTTCTTCTTCTTCTTTATTTTTTTTCTTTGATTTAAATTTACTGTTTTTAAAATTACTTAATTTTAATTTAGATTTATTACTTGATTTTAATGTAGATTGTAAATTAATTGATTTTAACTTCTGTACTTTATCATCTTTAATTTCTTCATCACTAACGATTATTTTATAATTATTATCATTTATATTTAAATCAGTTTCATTATTTAAATTATAAGTTTTATTTTTCAAATTTTCTTTATCATTATCATTTTCATTATTTTGATACAATTTTTTTTTTGATTTAAATAAAGCAGGTTTTGATATATTTTCTTTTTCAATAATATTTGTTTTTTTTAAACTATTTTGTTTTTCCATATTATTATTAATATTATCTTCTATTTTTCTTGATGTTTTTTTTTCCAGTAAAGTATTTTTTTTAAAAAATTGTTGATTTTTTTTTTCATTACGTATTTCTTCTTCTATCCTTTTATCTTCTAATTTTCTTCTTTCTATTTCTTCTAAATTTTTTTTACTTTGATGTCTTTCTACAATTTTAATAGAATCAGCTGTTGAACTTGCACAACCCATTTATAATATTAATATTTATTTTCAATAAAAAATAACGAATAATAAAAGTTATTATTTTTAATATTTTTTTATAAATTAATATTTAATTTTTTAATTTCATTTTAATAATTCAATTTTTAATTATTTAAATTTTTTTGATTATTAAATGTATCTTCTTTTTCTTTATTTTCGCCTTCAAAAGGAGAAGAACCTGTGAAACCTTCAGTAAAAGTTTTTAATTTTTTGAAATTATCATTATTAAAAATATGTTCATTAGTAAAGTTTTTAATATTATCTGCATATAAGTCAACACTATCTTCAACAGAACTAAAAATTCTTTTAATAAATATATTATATACTATTGTACAACCATTACTTCCAGGCATAAATAACCAAATAAGAAAGAAAATTTTCATTAAGAAATAAAAAGGAAATATTTTTACTATTATAATATTAAAAAAATCTATTATAATGAAAACTCCAAAAACAATCCAATAAGTTAACCATTTTTTTAAATCATTTTTATTTTTTAATTCTATTGATTTTATTGTCCAAAAAGCAGGATAAACTGTTCCTACTAAATTTGTTATTAAATTCTCAAATATATTAAAATAAACAAAGATAATTGCTCCTATTAAAAAAAATATTACGTATATTCCTTTTATTCCTGTTTTTTCATATATTAAATTCATTTGTTCATTCCATTTATCTACTAAACTTATTAATTCTTTTTTTTTTCTTCCTCTTTTGTTTTTTTTAATCTCTTTTTCTTTTTTATCCATTTTTTTATATTTCAAAAAAAGAAAATTTTATTTTAATTTTTTTAATTATTATTTTTTCTCACCAAAAAAAGAAATATTATTTATATTATACTTACTTAAATAATTTATAAAAATAATTTGTTTTTTTTTGTAATTAATTTGAAGGACAAGGAATAATTACATTAACATTTCCATTTGTATAATCATTCATTCCTTTTTTTGTTATTGTTGATGTACTTTTAATTAAATCTTTTACATTTTTATCATAATTAATATCTTTTCCATAATAAATTTTATCTTTATCATTATTTGGAAGATGCTATATTTTTAAAATAATTTATACAATTTTTTTAAAATTATATGCACCATTTCCCATTGTAAATTCTCTATCTTTATCATATCTATTTAAACAATGACAATGTCCTGATGTTCCCATTTTTTATAATTTTTTTTTTTAATATAATTTGTTTGTTAATAAATAGATTAATTATTATAATATTTTATATTTTTAACAACATATTAAGAAAATGTCCTTTCTTTTTAATTAAATATTATTAATTTATATTTTTTCTTAATTATATTCTTCTAAAATTTTAAGAGAATTTTCATAAATTATTTTCCTAAATTCTTCTTCATTAATTCCTTTTAATTCAGCTAATTTTTTACATAAAAAAATTATACTTTCAGGAGAATTCAATTTTTTTTCTTCATTATAAAAATCTTTATAATCATCTTCAGAGTTATAAACTAATTTATTAAACATTGAAGGTGAATCAGATTCAAATAAAATTTTATCATTAGGTAAATTTTTTAACATTTCAAAATTTTTTTCAATAAAACAACCAGATGAAATAGAAAAATAACAGTTTAATTTATTAAATTTTTCAATATGTTTAACTTTCCCTTGAAAAGAATGTAATAAAATTTTATTATTTTTAACTAAATTTTCAATTTTAATATTTGATAAAACTTTATATAATTTATCCCATTCATAAACACAATGAATATGAACAAGTAAATTATTATCATTAGCATATAATAATTGTTTAGTGAAAATATCAATTTGAAAATTTAAAGGAAATTTTTTTTTAATTTTTCCTCCATCAATTCCTATTTCTCCAATAAAAAATTTTATTTTATTAGATATTAAATTTTGTTCAATATAATTTTTAAAATCATTAAACCAATTTTCATTATTATTTGGATTATCTAAATACCAAGGATGATATCCTATACCAGGGATTATTTTAATATTATTATTTGAATATTTTTTATATATATTAATATTTTTATCAAAATCTTCATTTGATGTTGCATTTGTATATAAAATATTTAAGTTTTTTTTATTACATTTATTTAAAATTTTTTCTAATTCTTCTTCTGAATAATCTTGTAAGTGACAATGAGAATCAATATAATTTGAAATTGAATTTAATGTTTTTTCCATAATTAAATATTAATTTAATTTTAATTTATTTTTAATTATTTAATTTATAATATGTCTAAATTAATATATGATTGTGATAATTGAATATTGTTTTGTGTATTATTAATATTACTTAATATAAATCTGATTTTATTAAATTTATCTTCTTCTTTATTCTTATTTTCTATCTTTTTTTCTTTGAAAAAAGAATCTGATTTAAAATTTTGAAATTTATTTTGTATAAAATTTTGAGACTTTCTTAGAGAATCAATTTTATTATTTATTACTTCTTTTTCATATAAAGATAATTTCTGAAAAATTAATTCTAATTTTTGCAAATATTTTATTATTAAATTGTCACAATTAATTTTCTCTTCTTTATTTGGAAATTTTTTTATATAATTTAAATAATCATATAAATCTTTTAAAAATTCTTTCAAAGAATTCATTTCGTTGCTTCTTTGAATTTGATTTATTATAACTAAATTTTTTGAATTAATATCATTTTCAATTTCTTCAGTTATTATTATTATTTTTTTAATTTGAGATATTAGTTTAAAATTTTTATAGATACTATCAGTTTTTTTTTCAAATCTTTTCATTTCAAGTAAAGATAAAAAATTAGTGTTATTCAATTTTTTAGTATAAATTTTATCATCTTTATTTTTTTTAATATAATCTATTTTTGAGGATATATTATTTATTACATATTCTCCAAATTCATATATTATTGATTCATAATATTTTGAATTTTTTTCTTGTTTTAAAAATTTTTGAATTTTATTATCTTTCAAAGATTTTAATATATTATTTCCTAAGTTATTATTTTGAATTAATAAATTATCAATTGAGTTTAATTGTTGATTTAATTCAATAGTATTTGAAATTTTTGAATTAAGTAATTCTAATGTTTTATTAAATTTTTTCACTAAAGAATTTTTTTTTCTTAAGTATTCTTCCATTTTTTGAATTTTAAATTAAAAAATAATTTCAAATTTCTTTTTATTTTTTAAATAATAAAGAAAAAAAAATTATTCTTTTCTATTTTATATAATATAATATTATGAAATAATATGTTAAATTTAAATTTACTAATTACCTAATTTATTGTTTTTTTGGACAATTCAAATTTTTTAAATTTATTTTTATCCTAATATATAAATCTCTCTTTTTTATTGTTTATATTTTCATCAATAACTAAATTTTCTTTTTTTAATACAATTAAATTTTCACAATCATTTGAAAAATAATCACTATTATTAAATATTAAATTCAATAAAACCTAAATGTCCTTTCTTTTAAAAATATGTTTTTATCTTTAATTCTATTGAATAAAATATTGATAAAGATTTAAATTTTTTTTTAAATTAAAAAAAACAATTTAATTATTTTTATTTTTAATTTTTTATTTATGGAAGGAATTTATTTTGATATTTTTATTTATAAAATAAAAAAATATGAAAAACATTACTTCAAATAATATTGATATACTAAGTAAAAAAATTAATCATTCTTTACAAAAACATAACAGATCTTCACTAGAAACAAACAGAACAAATTCAAGTGGAATAAAATCATCAGAAAATTCATACGGAAGGAAATTTTATAAAAAATTAATCAATAAAATTTTATACAAAAAATATAACACATCACCAAAAGATCACGATATGATTCTTTTAGAAAATGTATTGCAATCAAAATATTGTCATGATCTTGCAGTTTTTAAAGAAAAAATATTATTTAATTATAATGAAGAATTCTTAAGAAGATATTATAATAAAGAAGAAAGTATTCTTAGAATTCCAAAATTTGTAATGTATTATAAGAATTATTTAATTTTTTTTTGTAATCCTATTTTCAGTGAATTAAATTTAAATGATTTACTTCAAGTTTATAGTGAAAAAAAAGCACAAATTTTTTATAATAATAATTATAAAGATGATATTACAAATGAAAATGAG
>JAEEGI010013528.1_pt1 | contig 17298 bp, 9 predicted proteins | sample 8958751 | NCBI WGS metagenome assembly JAEEGI01 (sample SAMN16246545, study PRJNA631951) | gut metagenome | biome: gut microbiome; feature: rumen; material: KS-attached | host: Bos | place: Iran: Karaj | collected 2018-10
TCCGACCCTGAGTGGTCAGATGGTGTTACTCTCGGTGTCGTTATGGCCTCGAAGGGCTATCCGGGATCGTATCAGAAAGGATTTGAGATTGAAGGACTGGATCTTGTCGATGCTCAGGTCTATCATATGGGGACCGTCATTCGCGACGGAAAGGTCCTGACAAACGGCGGACGCGTGTTGATGATAGTATGTGGAGGGAAGGATCTGGCCGCTGCCCGCGCCTGCGTTTATGAGCAGCTTGCAAAGATTCGCTGCGAAAATCTTTTCTTTAGAAAAGACATAGCACATCGGGCTTTTTTTTAGTACCTTTGCAGCCCCGAATAAAATTCAGTTAGATAATGTTTAAAAAATTTGTTGGATTTAATCTGGTTGAGGAGATGCACAAGCTGCGTCACAACAAAATCTTCAACCCGCTTAAACTTAAAAAGAAAACTTTCGGCATACTGTTCGTTCTTGCCGTATTCCTTACTTTGTGGTTCCTCCCTACCGAATCTTTCGGAATGGACGGACTTACACTTGTTCAGCAAAGAATCATCGCGATATTCGCATATGCGACCCTTATGTGGGTATTGGAACTCGTTCCCGCCTGGGCGACTTCGGTCTCGATTATGGTCTTCCTGCTTCTCTTCACCTCCAATTCCGGAGTGAAGTGGCTCTGCAACCCGGATGTCGCCGGACAGCTGCTCAGCTACAAACAGGTAATGGCCAGCTTCGCAGACCCGGTCGTGATGCTCTTCATAGGTGGCTTCGTTCTCGCTATTGCTACTACCAAGACCGGACTCGACGTACATCTCGCCCGTGTCCTGCTTTCTCCCTTCGGAAAGAAGAGCGAGAACATCCTTCTCGGCTTTATGCTGGTTACAGCTCTGTTCTCTATGTTCATCAGCAACACCGCCACTACCGCTATGATGCTCACCTTCCTTACTCCGGTCTTCAAACAGCTCCCGGAAGCGGGAAAGGGCCGCATTGCGATGGCTCTCAGCATCCCTATCGCGGCTAACCTGGGCGGAATGGGAACACCTATCGGAACCCCTCCTAACACTATCGCCCTTAAGTACCTTAACGACCCCGAGGGTCTGAACCTCGCTATCGGCTTCGGTCAGTGGATGCTGTTCATGGTTCCGCTCGTCATCATTATGATCATCCTAGCCTGGATGATTCTGAAGAAGGTTTTCCCTTTCACTCAGAAAACCATCGAACTCAAGATCGACGGCGAAATGAAGAAGGGCGCCCAGACTACCATCGTCATCGTTACGATGATAATCACTATCCTCCTCTGGATGACCGACACCCTTACCGGTGTCAATACATACACGGTCGCTCTAATTCCGTTTGCGGTATTCGCTATGACCGGTATCATTACGAAGTATGACCTCGAAGAGATCAACTGGTCTGTTATCTGGATGGTCGCAGGAGGTTTTGCTCTCGGATATGCAATGAACGGATCCGGACTTGCCGCCCTCGTCATCAGGGCCATCCCGTTCGGCCAGTTCTCGCCGGTTCTCATCGTCCTGCTCTCCGGTCTTATCTGCTACGTGCTTTCGAACCTCATCTCCCACTCCGCTACCGCGGCCCTTCTTATGCCTATTCTGGTGGTGGTCTGTACGGCTATGGGCGACAAACTCGCAGCAATCGGAGGCCCGACTACCGTCCTTATCGGAGTGGCTATCGCTTCCAGCAGCGCTATGATCCTCCCGATCTCTACTCCTCCGAATGCTCTTGCATATGCAACCAACCTCGTCCAGCAGAAGGACATGGCCCGTATGGGAATCATCGTGGGCGTACTGAGTATCGTACTCGGCTATGTAGTCCTTATCGCTGCCAGGGCTCTCCACATTGTCTAACCTCATAAGAACACTATAATGAAAAAGATACTATTATTTGCAGCCATCGCGCTTTCGCTGGCCGTCTCCTGCAGGCAGGAACAGAACCCGGTGGAGCGTATGGTAGAGGATTATGCCCTCGTGACTATTCCGGCCCCGGATCTTACCGGTATTACCGACAATGGTAAGGAAGTCCTCAGACTCTATCGCCAGGCAGCCGACGAGGTTGATAAGATTTATTGGAAGCAGGTCGTTGCAGAAGGTGCAGATTTCACCTCTAAACTGGAGAATCCCGAGAAGCTCTATGCTGAGATCAACTACGGCCCTTGGGACCGCATTACTGGCAAGCCTTTCATTGCAGGTTATGACTACAAGCCTCTCGGAGCCCGTTTCTATCCTGAAGATCTTTCTGATGATGAGTTCGAAGAGTTCGACGATCCAGACAAGCTCAGCCCTTATACTCTGGTTGTTCGCGACGGCAATCAGCTGAAGACCGTCTGGTACCACGATGCATATGCTTCTGAGATCTCCAAGATCGAAGGATATCTGAACCGCGCTGCAGATGTTACCATCAAGCCCAGCGTACGCCGTTATCTTCTCGAACTGGTCGAGGCTCTCAAAACAGACAACTACTACGAGAGCGCAAAGGCCTGGCTGGAGATGAACGACAGTAAGATGGATCTGGTTCTGGGACCTATCGAGGCTCTCGACGATGCCCTTTACGGAACAAAGGCCTCATACGGCGCCTACGTTCTCCTTAAGAACCTCAAGCGCACGGAAGAGCTCAACTCTATCTCCGAAAGGATGCCCGAGCTTCAGAAGATGCTCCCCGGCGACCCTGCCAACCATAACTTCGTCCCCGGATCGGAGGCGGGTATCTTCTCCTACAACGTCCTTTATTGCAGCGGATATACCAATGCCGGTTACAAGGTTATAGGTATCAATTTCCCTTACGACGCAAAGGTCCAGCAGGAACTTGGAAGCCGCACTATCATCTTCGACAATATCATCCGCGAGAAATTTAACCGTACCGTCTTCCCGGTCGGCAAGTTCCTCCTCGAGGATGCCGAGCAGCCCCACGTGGATGCCAGCGCCTTCTACTGGCTTATCGTCTTCCGCGAGATCGCGAAAGGTCTGGGCGTGAAGGAGACCATCAACGGAAGGGGAACGGTTGCTGAAGCTCTCGGGAACGAGGCTCTCGCAATTGAGAAGGCAAAGTCCAACGTTCTTGGAACCTGGCTCTGCGCTCTCGAGGCCGAGGCTTATCATATCAGCGCTATTTTCCAGAAAGAGGATGTTCTGGCGACCTTCGTTGCCAACACTATCCGTTCCGCTAGATTTGGCGCCGCAGATCCTACCGGTGTTGCAAACATCCTGGTCTACAACTATCTGCTCCAGAACAAGGCTATCATCTTCAATTCTTCCGCCGGAAGGTACAGCATAGACTACGACAAGACGTGGAATGCCTTGGAAACCCTCGGAGCCGAGCTCCTCAGGATCCAGGCTACGGGAGATATCGATGCGGCCCGGGCTTGTATCGAGAAATACGGAATCGACGGCCTTGAGAGCCAGTCAGACCGCCGTGTTCTCGCCCGCGCGAATATCCCCGTAGATATTCGCTTCTGCTACGAGTAGTTTACTGCTTGGATATCCAGACAAGAGCGTCCTCAAGGGGCGCTTTTGTCGTTACATCCGGCTCGATACCGTCGTCGCAGAAGACTTCGCCGGTACGGGCTACGTCGCAGGAGGTGGTGATTACGAGGGTGTAGCCGTCCAGCAGGGGGAAAGACATATTGCCGCTGGCATATCCGGCTGTAGCGATGCCGAAGGCGCGGACATTGGGGAGGCCCCTGAAGCAGAGAAGGGTTGCTTCTCCGGAACTGCCTGTCCAATCGTTGGTAAGGATGGCGATGGGCGTTGAGGCGGGGAATTTCTCAATCTTGTCTGCCTCAATCCCTACGCTGCTTAAAACGAAGTCAAGAGAGATGGGGAAAGTCCTCTTTCTGCCCTGGAACTTCAGAAGTATTCCGTCTGGAAGGAGAGGAGATACCGCTGCAATCATCGGATACATATTGCCGCCACGGTTGTCGCGAAGATCCAGCACTACGCCTTTAAGGTCAGGATTGGTCTGAAGGAAGTCCAGAACGGTGTGGGTGTAGAGAGAATCAGAGACTTTAACTCCGGAATGGGCCGGAAGCACTATATGGGCGATATTCCCTTCGAGCAGTTTTGCCGAAGGAGCTTCTTCCTGATATGAGACGGTATCCTTGACGGGCTCCATCAGGAAAGAGTGTTTGCCGCCGGCAACTTTTGCCGCCTTGGAGACTGCTTCGTGGGCCTCGTCAAGGGTTGTGAGGGTCTTGGCTTGCTCAAGGATTTCCTGCCTTGTCTGCTTCCACTCCGGCGAGTCGGCATATAGGGCCGCCCTATCTATTATTCTTACGCAGTGACGTACATAGCCTTCCGGTTTGCTCTGATCGTCAAAGAGTCCGCAAGAGGAAAGCAAAGAAAGGGCGATAATAAAGAGAACTGTTCTTTTCATAATACACATTTAACTACGTATCAAAAGTACAAAGAAATCTTTGTTATTTCCGTTCGATAGGAAGAAATTAGTCGTATATTTGAGAATATGAAGCGAACGATACTCCTGACGCTGGCTGCTATTCTCGCCTTTTCCTGCGAGGAAAAACAGCCCATACCTGATCCGGAACCTACTCCGACTCCTCAGCCCGAGCCGGGCAAGCCGCAGGCGGGAGTGTATGTTCTGCCGCTGATCGAAACGACCGATACACACGGATATATAGTCAACAACGACGCCGGGACTGTCCATTACCGCCTGGCGTATATCGCTGACAAGGTTAATGATATTCGGGGCCATGGCGCCGAGTGCGATCGCGACCGGCTCTTGCTGCTGGACGGCGGCGATATCTATCAGGGCGCGAGCGTATCGAACCTCCAGAGCGGCCTGCCGCTGTTCGTAGCCTACGACAGGATGGGCTATGATGCGGTTGCGGTAGGGAATCACGAATTCGACTGGGGGATAACGAACGTCATCGACTCGGATGCGACTCTGCCCGACTATGAGTGGGAGGGAACTTCCTGCGTCAGCGAGGTGCCCGTCTTATGTTCGAACCTTTATCAGAATGGCAGCCGCGCTTCGTTTACAAAAGATTACGCTATTATCCGGAAGACAGCTTTGAATCCCGCAGGAGAGAAAGTTGAGGTTAGGATAGGGGTAATCGGTTTCGCTCCCAATTACGCGAGCAGCATTATGACAACGAAGTTCACGGGCGCTGGCTTCTCAATCCGGGAGGACTACTCGATTCCGCGCAATCTGGCCGCCGAGCTCGAGTCCTCCGGCCAGTGTGACGCGACTATTCTGCTGACCCACGATTCGGCGGACGACGCGGCTAAGAACCTGGGCTCGAACAGCGTAGTGGACCTGGTGCTGGGCGGCCACTCACACCGCACTATGAGCGGCAGTACATCGTGGGGCCTTCCATATCTGCAGGGCGGCCGCTATGCCGAGCATTATGGCTATGCCGAGCTGCGCTTCTCGGTAGATACGACCGGGGCTGTTTCGTTCCTTTCAGTAGGCAATATGTGGACGGAGTCTGTCAGTTCGGGACGCGATGTGTGTTCTCGCGCGGGGCAGAATGCCTCCGACCTGGACGAGGATATCCTGGCGGTATCGAAGAGGGCCGTAGAGAAAAGCGCGGAGCAGCTGGAGGATGTAATCGGATATATCGATGTAGGAGCGACCAGCTATCGTTTGGCTGGGAGTGGTGACAGGTGTTCTGCGATAGGTAACTGGATGTGTGATATTATGCGCCGCATAGGCGAGGCGGATGTCTCTTTCGTCAATGGGGGAGGAATCCGTACTTCTTTCCCGCTATACGGTTCCAGCAGGGATATTACCGTAGCGAACGTCTACGAGATGTTCCCGTTCTCGAATGCCATCTATGTCTATAAGCTTACCTACGCGGAACTACTTCGCGTATTCGAATACTCTTTGACCAGCGGGGGAAAGAGCCTCTTTACCGGTATGACAGGTCTTGACTGTCACTATTTTTCGAACCGCGAGATACACTCTCTGCGTCTCTGGGATGGGACGGTTATCTACAGCGGAGGGAAATGGACGGGAGACTGGGCTTCGCGCAGCGTCATTCTTGCGGTAAGCGAGTTCCTGGCGACTTCCGAGCGTACAGACTATTCTACAGGAATTCCCAACCCGCTGGTAGGCTGGAACAGTACTTCAAGGCTGCTCTACAACAATCTGATCGATAATGAGAACGCTGTTCTCGTTCTGCGCGAAGAGGCTGCAGCTTCAGGAGGGCGTCTCAAGGTGGATGATACCGCCCATTTTATTCTGATGGATTAAACAGTTTCACGATATGAGAAAATCGGCTTTATTGGCGCTTGCCCTTTTGATCCTGGCTGCTTGTTCCGGGCCCAGGAAACAGGATTATATAGTTCAGGTTTCGCTCGGAGGGTGGAATCATCCCGAGTACACTGCTGATCAGATAATCAGCAGGCTTGATACCGTAACGGGCATTATCCCTGTAGGGAAGGTCATCATAGGCTGGAGTACGGATACCGGCATCTATCGCGAGGTAGGGAAGTATCTGCATTCGAAGGGCATAGAGATGCTACTGTGGCTGCCTGTATTTGCCGAGACCGAGGAAGTCTGGTATAGCAGCCCCGCATTCGATCTCTTTGGTATTATCCCGGCAAACTACGACCTGACCGAGGGAGAGGGCTTCCGTTTCAACTGCCCGTCGGATCCCAGGAACGCTGCCGCAGTGGTTGCCATTTACGACGAATACTTCTCTGACTGCGGTTTCGACGGAGTATTTCTCGACAGGATACGTACCCAGTCATTTGTCGGCGGCATCGGCGGCGCTCTGAGCTGCGGCTGCCCGCTGTGTGAGCGCGCGTTCGCCGCGCAGGGTGTCTCCCTTTCGGATGTGCGCGCCGCCCTGGTCGCCGACGGGTATTCTTTCTTTTCCGTAACATCATACAGCCCTGCGGAAGGTTTCAAATTCAAAAGTAAAACAGCCGCAGAATACTTCAGAGCCAAGGGAAGAGTCGTAAGTACGGGCGTTGCTGCTGTAGCCGACAGTCTGCGCTTGCGCGGTCTTTCCATAGGGATGGATCTATTTGCTCCGTTTATGTCCGTCTTCGTCGGTCAGGACTACTCGATACTCTCGCAGCACGCCGATTTCATCAAGCCTATGTTATACAGGAGGACAACTGCTCCTGCAGGAATGGGCTTCGAGTATGAACAGATGAGGAAGGCGGCTCCGGATGCTAAGGGATATCCGGAGATTGAGATGAGCCTAGAGTTCCTTGATTCCCAGCTGGAGGCTATGGAGGGCTATCCCTGCTTGAAGTACCCGGGAATCGAAATCAACTACCGCGAGAATGTCGCGCATACCTCTCCGGAGTACGTTCGGGAGTCTCTTGATGCGGTAAGACGCCACGGTTTTGAAGGCGCGGTTCTCTCCTGGAATATAATGGAAGCTCCGAACGCCCATCTAGAGGCTTTGAAATAGTCAATCGATAATGCGTATGTCCCAGGAATTTGAAGCTATCAAAGCTGCTTTTAAAGAGCAGTTCGGTACCCGTATAGATTTTCTTCGAGACAAAGAGGTTTATTCTACGCCTCTATTTAAGTTCCTGCGCTCTCTTCCGAAGGGAGCGGATCTCCATGCCCACGCGGATGCTATACTTCCTATTGCAGACCAGGTAGAGTTTCTAAAGGACCATCCCGAACTGGTGATTACTCCGGAGTGGCAGATACACTATAGCGGAGTAGGAGCGCCTTACGGGAGCCGTACGATGGAGGAATGCCTGGCAGAAGGGCTTACAGTAGAGGATTTCAGAAAGTATTGGACAGTTCTTGGCGCGGGAGACCAGCGTACCTGGGACTGGTTCGAGGGCATCTTTATCAAGTGTGGCTCTATCTGTACCTCGCCTTCGCTGGTTCAGGACTACTATACCCGCGTTCTTAAATACTATCACTCGATAGGAGTCGAACATCTCGAACTTCGTTGTCCTTTCTTCGGTACCCGCGAAGATGCTTTAGCGCGCGGCGAAGCCCTTCTGCGTGCGCTTCAGGCCGTAAGGGCGGAGGTTGATCCAGCCATAACGCTTCGCATCGTAGCCTGCGGCGGAAAAAACGATGTATGGGACCCTCTGTTCGATACCTTGATGGAGAATGCTCTGTATGTTCGAGAAAAGGTAAAGGACGGAGACGAAAACTTTATCGTGGCTATAGATATAGTCAATGACGAGGATCGCAGTTACTCCCTGGCCCGTTATGAGGATAGGGTCCGTAAGATAATCGCAGAGAATCCCGGCCTTCATCTTACTCTCCACGCCGGCGAGAGTCTGAGCGGGGAGAACGGAGAAATAGCAATCGCTCTTCGCTGTGGAATCGAGCGCCTGGGACACGGATTCAACCTTTATCGTTACCCCGAGCTGGAAGAGGAAGTACGCAGCAAGGGTATCTGTATGGAGATTTGTCCGGTCTCAAACGCAGCTCTCGGGTATTGCGCAGATTTCGCAAAACACCCGGCTTCAGACTACCGGAAGGCTGGAATACCTCTCGTAATCTGTTCCGACGATCCCGCTTATCAGGCTGAAGAACCCCTCACCGGCGATCTTCTGGCCGTTGCTGTAGGTTGGGATCTGTCTCTGGAAGATGTCAGGCAGCTCTGCCGCAACAGTATTGAATACTCCTTCCTTGAGCCGGCCTCTAAATCAAGACTGCTCGATTACTGGGAGAAGGCCTGGGATAAGGCTACATCTTAGAGCGTAATTGGCGGAATCTCAGGGGAGTAACCCCGTCGTGGAGGCTCTTGAAACGGGTGCTGAAGTAGCGCGGGGTAGAGTATCCTGCTTTTTCAGATATCTCAAGAACCGAAAGGGAAGTACCGGTCAGCAATTCTTCTGCTTTTCTCATCCTCATCTCGTCAATCACTTCCGCTACACCCTTGCCGTAGGATGTGCTCATCTTATAGTATAGAGTAGAGCGGCTCATAGCCATATGATCGGCTATGTCTGCAACACTCAGCTGGGAATCGGACAGGTGTTCTGCTATATAAGCCTCTACTTTGCCGGTGAAGATGCTGTCGCGCTCGCGGAGCTGGGCTTCGAGTTCGCGTATCCTGCGTCTACTGACGCGTTCGATCAGGAATGCGACGGCGAGGAGACTGATGACTAGATAGATAATCAAGGCGGAATTGGACCTGTACCAGGGCTGCATAACTCTTATCTCCGACATCTTGCCAGGGGTACTCCAGGAGCCATCCGATTTCAAATATGATACATTTAAAATGTATCGTCCGGGTTTCAAGGCCGGTAGAGAGAAGATATCCTCAAAGGTCTCGATAGTAAGAGAGGTGGTCCCTGAGAGGGCGTATCTGTACATAACCCTTTCAAAAGGATCGGCTCCGGATAGGTAGAATGAGAGAGTAAGGGAAGAGTAGTCGTGGGGGAGCCTAATAGAACTTTGTTCTTCGTCCCGAAGCTCCACCTGTTTCTCTTTATCCAGGCTGAAATAGCAGTCGGCGCCAATTTCAAGAAGTCCCGCAGTACCTCCTAGGTAAACGGTACCGTCTGGAGTACGTGCGCTTGAGAGTATCTCGTTGGCAGGGACGCCGCGGTTCTCTCCAGTCATCTCTATAAGGCCGTTTCTGCTAAGGAATAGAGTATTGTCCGCCGCTATCCAGAGGTTGTCCGCCCCGTTGGTCTCAAGTCTGCTGACCCTGGAGAACAAGCTGGTCTTTACTTTCGTAACCTGTGAGGTTCGAGGATCGAAAGTAAACAGTCCGTAGTTTGTTCCGAACCATATAAGTCCTCCGTAGTAGACGGCAGTATTTACATTTCCTGTTTCTACTCCCGAGTGGTAAATTATCCGTATGGCAGGATCATTCAGATCTATAGTATAAAGGCCTTCGGAAGAGTATGCGTAGGATGTCCCGCTGCCGGCAGAACCAATTACAATAAGCTCGCTTCCGTAGCCATCGGTTTCGTTAGGAATAGCCTGGAAGCGCCACGTACGCTTATCAAAAAGGTAGGTGTTGACCGCGAGCAGAAGAATACGTCCGTCCGGCAGGGTATTGATGGTAGGGGAGTTACTATTGAAACACTCTTCGGCATTAGTGCGCCTGTCTACCAGGGTAAACGGGCGAAGACGCATCGTACTGCGATCCATCAGAAAGAAACCTCTGTTGTAGGTGGCCAGAATCAGGGTATTCTGGTCGAAATCCACTATAGAAGTCACCTTGAGGCCAGCCTGGCCGGGGGCGAATTCAAGACCGCGTGAAGGGCTATATCTGCAGACTCCGCTTCCATCCGTTCCGAGATAAACATTCCCGTCTGAGGAGGACAGGACGCTGATTATGACGTTCTCTGCATTTGGATCGACCTCAGTCAGAGAGAAGGTCTTGATAGGGGAGGGCTTGAGACCTACCAGCCCAGAGCGGACGCTGCCTATCCACATATTGTCGTGGGGATCGCGATAGAGCGCTGTTACGGAAGGAGGAATGTGTCCCGACACCTCCTGAGGGCTGTCTCCGAGCTGGGAGATAGAGTGATTCTTAAGATCCATCAGCTGCACTCCTGAACCATCGAACCCCATCCACAGGACGCCGTCTGCAATAGTAAGCGCAAGGAGCGGTTCGTCCGGCATCCCATTGCCCTTAGGGATGCGGAAAAGAAGAGATTCCGAAGAAAGGTCGTAGGCTACAAGTCCATATCCGAGTATAGATATATATAAGGTACTCCCGTCGAGGGCAGAGGCCATTATCAGGCTGCCATCCAATTCGGGTATGAGCAGTTTCTTCCCGTCGTTGTTGCGTACTGGCCCCTCGCGTTTATCGAGGGTATACAACTCTCCATTGTATGTAAAGAGAGTCTGATAGTCTGTATATACGTCTGAATCACCTCCGGAGATGCTTCCGTCTGTGAAAGATAAGTACAGCGGCCCGAAGTGCCCTCCGAACCAGATCCCATTCTCATCCTCTAGAGCGCAGGTTGCCTGGCTTTCGCTTATCTTGACAAAGGAGTCTCTCGAGACATCGTACCGGAATAGCCCCTTGTCTGTAGATGTCCAGAGCTGTCCGCGGCTGTCAGTAAATAGAAAGTAAACATAGTTTCCCTCTATTCTTCCGGTTCCGTCGTCAAGGAAGGTGCGCAGTTCGCCGTTTCGGTACTCGTTAAGTCCGAAGCGCGTACCTATCCAGAGTCCACCTCGTCCATCGTATACGACAGAGGTTACAGCAGACTGGGAAATACCGTTTTCCAGCCCAATATTCTTAGTATAATAGCCAGTAGCACCTAAAGTCCAAAATTGGAGGATGAGGATAAATAAAATTGGAATCTTTTTCACGGTATATAAATATCTTTGGACAAAATTAGAATTTTTCTGGAAATAATCAGCATTAATTGGAAATAAGAATTTCCATATTTGCATTAGCCAATTGAACTAATCATAACATCTAACGATAACCCAGTATGAGAAATCTGTTTATCTGTCTCCTCTCAGCTGCCGCATTGCTACTAAGCGGTGTACAGCTTTCGGCGCAGACTAGAACAATTTCTGGAGTCGTTCTCGATGATGCCGGCGAACCGGTAATCGGAGCGGCCGTCATCGAGACTGGTACCAACAACGGAACTATAACCGACTTCGAAGGTAATTTCGAACTCGAGGTAAAATCAGGTGCTTCCGTTACAGTCTCGGCGATCGGTTACTCCGATTATGTTTTTACCGCTACTTCGAGCGTGCCCCTGCGTATTGTTCTAAAAGAAGACTCGCTGATGCTCCAGGAAACGGTCGTTACCGCTTTTGCTACTCAGAAAAAGGTAAACGTTACCGGAGCCATCACTACTGTCAAAGGTGACGACGTCCTCCTCGCTCCAGTTGCGAACGTCTCCTCAGCTCTTGTCGGTATTACTCCCGGTATCAGCGCAGTGACGGTCTCCGGTGAGCCTGGCCAGGACGCGGCGGATATCGCTATTCGCGGTATCTCGTCTTATTCGGGAAATACCGCTCCTCTTATCGTCATAGACGGAATCGAGCAGCCGGCTTCTCAGGCAATGAGTATTCTGAACGGTATCAGTGCTAACGATATCCTCGGAATCAGTGTCCTGAAGGATGCTTCCTCGACCGCCGTCTACGGTATCAGGGCTGCGAATGGAGTGATTATCGTCACTACCCGCCGCGGTCAGCAGGGCGCCCCGAAGGTCTCCTTCTCCGGAAACTTCGGCCTTACTGCCGCGACAAACGTCCAGAGGGGTCTTTCATCGTATGAGTACGCTCTTTTCCGTAACGAAGCTATTATGAACGAGGTCGCCGGCTACGGCAGTACTCCTCTTATGAATTACCTCTTTACGGACGATGATCTCTGGAAGTTCAAAAACAACCGAGATTTTACTCCCGCTGAGGTAGAGGCGATGAACCTTACTTCAGCTCAGAAGCAGCAACTCCTTAACAGTGAGGCGCTTTACTATGGAACATCTGATGCGTATGCTGAGCTCTACAGCAGGATAGCCCCGCAGTGGTCCGCAAATGTAAGCGTCTCGGGCGGAGCAGACAGAGTGAAGTATTTCGTTTCGCTCAACTACTTCGACCAGCAGTCGATTATGCAGAACGCGAACTACTTCGGAGTAAACACCGGCTCGCGCTACCAGCGCTATAACGTGCGCGCGAACATAGATGTAGATATCGCGAAGTACACTACGCTCTCGGTCAATACCAGCGGTCAGTTCGGAACAACTACCGGCCCCGGAACAGGTTCCCTCTACAGCCGCTACAGCGGAATAATGCAGATTATCTACGAGGGTAACCCCTTTACGAACCGCAGTATGATTATCGACGACAAACTGATTGTCGATTTCGATTATCCTCAGAACTCGGTCCAGGACGGACTCCACAAACGTACGGACAATGAGATGACCGGCGGATGGCTTCCCGCCCTTCTCAGCCGTTCGGAGGGAACTACAACCAATACCCGCGTAGACGTAACGATGCGTCTGAGACACGACTTCTCTTATCTCCTTAAGGGACTCGATCTCCAGACCAGCGTACGTTATCAGGAAAACTACAGCAAAGTGGCAATCCGCTCCTTTGCGATTCCTCAGTATACCGTGAGGCGCTCGCTTACCAATCCGAATGAACTCGAGTTCTTCGGCGGTACTGTAGGTACAGACGGCTATGCGTCTGGTTCTTGGGGCGGTATGCGCGATTTCTATGCTGATATAGTTCTCAACTATCAGGGCAATTTCGGCAAACACAACATCGGAGGCCTCGTACTTGGGCGCGCAACTAAATATACGATGCCCTACGACAGCTTCAACACCCCCAGCGGTCTTATCGGCAGTTCGGCCCGCCTTACCTACGATTACGACACACGTTATATGCTGGAGTTGAACTTCGCATACAACGGTACTGAAAACTTCGCCAAAGGACACCGCTTCGGTTTCTTCCCGGCAGCTTCGGCAGGTTACGTAATCACAAACGAGCCTTTCTTCCCCGAGAACGATATTCTGACCTTCCTTAAGGTACGCGCCAGCTACGGTCTTGTAGGTAACGACCAGATCGGCGGCAAACGCTATCTCTACCTCCCCGGAACATACACTATCAATATGGGCCCCGGCAGCTTCACCAGCACTACAAGCTCGGGTTCACTTCAGAGTAACTACTACCAGTTCGGTACTTCGACCGGCTCCTATAATACTATTTATCTCGGCTCGGCCGAAGGAGCCCTCGGAAACGAAGACGTAACTTGGGAGAAATCCTCAAAATTCAGCACCGGTCTCGAGCTGAAGATGCTGCGCAACAGGTTCTACCTTACCGCAGACTACTTCTCGGAGAACAGGCGCGACATCCTTACCACACTCGGAGTCATTCCCGTCACCTTCGGTGTTCCTTCTTGGGATACCGCTGCAGTCAACGTAGGTCAGGTGACTAACCACGGCTTCGAGCTGGTCGCAGGCTGGGAAGACAGCATCGGAGATTTCCGCTACACTGTCGAGGGTAACCTTACATATGCGAAGAACACAATCAAGTATATGGCCGAGGCCCCGAACCCCTATCCCTGGATGAACCAGACAGGCCACAGCATCGGCCAGTATTATGGCTACAAAACCGATGGTTTCTACGATACCCTCGAGGAACTTGGCAACCGTCCTTTCTTCTCTCAGTCCGCAAATGCAGTGACACTCGGAGATATCAAGTACGTTGATCTCAACGGCGACGGACTTATCGACAGCAAGGACATTGCTCCGATCGGTTATCCGAACCGCCCGCTTATGAACTTCGGCGGTAAGATCGCTCTCAGCTGGAGAGGCTTCGACCTTAAGATGATCCTTTCCGGTACTGCGATGGGAACCTACTACGTAGCCCGAATCACCAGCCCGTTCTTCAAGAGGGCCGGTAACGCCTTCCTCTGGCAGTATGAGGGTCGTTGGACTCCTGAAAAGGTGGCTTCCGGCGCAGAGATTACCTACCCTCGCGCAGTGTACGACGCCAGCCAGGATCACTACGATTTCGGTCCCAAGAGCGATCTCTGGGCTCTGTCCTCAGATCACCTCAGGATCAAGAACATAGAGTTCGGCTACACCTTCCCTAAGAATTCTGCCTTTATGCAGAAGATCAAGATATCGGGCCTTAGGATCTACGCCAATGCGAACAATCTCCTGACTCTCTTCGACAAGATGAGCCGCTACGGAATCGACCCCGAGACGAAGGACAACCTGGGTGGCTCTGAAGGAAACATTTCCTATGTTTTCCCTCTTACAAGGACCACCAACATCGGTGTGAATATCAACTTCTAAACGAATACGGATATGAAAAAGATACTTTTTGCAACGCTGATATTCGTTACACTGGCAGGAGTGAGTTCCTGCGATCTGTTCCTCGAGATGCCTGAGGTTACCGGAAGCGTCTACAAAGAAGATGTCTTCTCGAACCGCAAAGACACCGAAGGAATGCTCTGGAGGGCCTATCACCGCGGCCTTCGCGAAGGACTTCCCGAAGGCTGGGCAATCAACCACGGTACGCTGGCTTCGCTTTCCGGCGAAATCACCCGCGGCTACAGCTGGCACGCCGGATACAATCTCGTAGTCAACGGCCCTTCTACCGTTCTCGATGCATCCGGTCAGTTCCAGGGCGCTCCGGCCAACTTCAATGAAAACTGGGAAGTAATACGAGCTTGCTGGCTTATCATCCAGAATATCGATTCTTGCCCCGAACTCTCCCCGGAGATGAAGGAGTATATGAAGGGCGAGGCCTATGGTCTTATCGCATACCGTTATATGGGTATGTTCCAGCGCTGGGGCGGAGTTCCTATCGTCCGCCAGGCAAACAATATGTCTGACAATCTCCAGTTCCCGCGCGCTACCGCTCAGGAAACGCTCGACTTTACCCTCGAGATGATAGGCGAGGCCCTTACCCGCCTGCCGGACAGCTGGTTCGATATCGAGCCCGGCTGCGGCGACAAATGGGAAGGCCGCCTTACCAAGGGCGCGGCTCTCGCGATGAAAGCCAGGGTGCTGACCTTCGCATCGCGTCCGCTCTTCAACGCTACCCAGCCGTATACCCGCGAATTCGGTATCCCGTTCCAGGGAGATGAGAACCTCATCTGGCTGGGTGGCTACGACGAGCAGCGCTACAAAGACGCTATCGCGGCCCACCTCGCCCTTATAGACTGGGGCAAGGCCCACAACAAACATCTCATCTTCACCGCCGGCGAAGGCAACCGCAACACCTTCGAGCAGGCGATCGAAGACTATGGAAACGGCGTTTCCCAGCTCAACGGCCCCGAAATCATCCTCGCCTTCAAGATCGAGTCCGATCAGCAGGTCTACAACAATATGACCGAAGGTTATAACTGGTCGGCCTACGTAGATGCGGGCGAGCGCTCGCAGCGCGGCGTGCTGACTAACTTCGTCCGCCTTTACCGCGATGTGGACGGCGGCGAGATCGACTGGCCTACTACGGATGAGACGGCCCCCAGGCCGATCAGCGACTTCGCGGCCAATATCGACAAGATCGAGCCCCGTTTCAGGGTGGATATCTGTGTGCCCGGAAAGTTCGGCCGCTCGAACGACGGCGATGCGAACTGGAACGACGCGATATGGTATATGGGCAGTCTGACCTCAGACGCTGCGATCGCCGCCTCGATGGCCCGTGCGATTGAAGGACGTTCGATCGGAGTCCCTACCAAATTCTACTACAAGGCTGGCGCCCGCCGTTGGTTCGAATTCCCTCTATTCAGGCTTGCGGAGAACTATCTCAACCTGGCGGAGGCTTACAACGAGACCAACGATACCGAAAACGCCCTCAAGTACTTGAACATCATCCGTAACCGCGCCGGTCTGCCTTCGGTCTCCGAGACGGACAAGGCTAAGCTGCGCGAGCTGATCGTGCGCGAAAAGGCCCTCGAATGTTTCGAAGAGAATCAGCGCTACTACGACGTAAAACACTGGAAACATCCCGACATCGGAACAAAGATCCTCGGCGGTCCGAAGACGGAGATTTCCTATCTCTGCATCGACAACAACAACACGATGGCCGGACTCGTTTCCTACTGGGACGCTTACTCCTACACGGCTTACTGGCACCCTAAGTGGTTCCTGGAACCGTTCAGACAGGACGAGGTAAACAAAGGCATCATAGTTCAGAACCCCGGATATTAGCAGAATATGAAAAAGTACGTTATTATATTCCTTGCGCTGGCATCCTTCTGCCAGGCTCTCCGGGCTCAGGATAATGCGAATTACACCGCCTCGCTCGCGGGCAGGCTTCCGGGTCTTACTGTTATCACCCGCGATGCCATCCCCGGCAGCGGCAGCGCCCGGATGCTCATCCGTGGAATCGGTTCCTATGCCGAGAGCCCGGATGTCAATACTCTCAAGATATATGTAGACGGCTTCGAGGTGAAGAGTGACTATATAGATTATATCTCCGCCGAGGAGATCGAGTCTGTCCAGATTCTCAAGGACGCTTCCGAGCTCGCTCTTTACGGTATGAACGGCGCCAACGGCGTTATCTACATTACTACCAAGCGCGGTGCGATAGGCGCCCCGAAGATCAACTTCCGCAGCAGCGGGGGAGTCTCTACCCCTATCAATGTAGTGAAGCCTCTCGGCTCATACGACTATGCCCGTCTCTACAACCAGGCCTGGGCCAACGACAATGGCCGCGAGTGGGATCCCTACTACGACCTTGACGCGATGAACGCCTATAAGAATGGTACTGGAGTAGATGTAGACTGGTACGACGAAGTCTTCCGCAGCGCCGCTCCTTACGCTGATGCGAATCTGTCGATTCGCGGCGGTTCGGAGCTCGCGAAATACAACGTAGTCCTTGACTATGCCAACCAGCAGGGCTTCCTGAACGTCCGCAATACAGACAGAACACACAACGCTTCCTTCGCCAAGTACGGCGTCAGGACCAACCTGGACA
>JAEEGI010013529.1_pt1 | contig 17297 bp, 5 predicted proteins | sample 8958751 | NCBI WGS metagenome assembly JAEEGI01 (sample SAMN16246545, study PRJNA631951) | gut metagenome | biome: gut microbiome; feature: rumen; material: KS-attached | host: Bos | place: Iran: Karaj | collected 2018-10
CTTGTTCTTCTTTTTCATGTCTTTCTCTTTCTTCTTTTTCTTTCTGTAATTTTTCTTCTCTTAATTTTTTTTCTCTTTCTTTTTGTTCTTTTTGTTCTTTTAATGCTTTTTCTCTTTCTTCTTTTTGTTTACGAGCTTTTTCCCTTTCTTCTTTTTCTTTTAATTCTTTTTCTATAGCAAAATATTCATCTTCTAATTCTTCTCTATCACCAAATCCCATTTCCAACCCCCCCACTTTCTCCTCAAAATTTTTAAATTTTTCCTCCCCTTTATCTCCATCATTTTTTAAAAATAGTGTTTTAATTTTTTCTAGTTCTTCTTCAGTAAAAAAAGAAGAAATTATTTTTCCTTCAGGATTAACATCTATTTTCGGTAAAGTCAATTTATTTTCAATTTTAGTTATCATTCCATTTTCGATATCTCGAGAAAGCTCTCTTCTTTTAATTGCATATATTTTAATATTTTCTTTTTTTTCGGCTTCTTGCTCTATTAAATATGAATGTTTATTCATATCTAAAAAATTTCTTTTATTTTTAATTTGTTTATAATATTCTTCGTCTTCTTTTTTTTGTAAAGAAAATTTACTTTGAATATAGATATAATCTTTATTTTTAGAATGAAGTTCGTTATTTTGAGATTTTAAATCATTTTTTTGTTTTTCTAATTCTTCTTTTAATTTACTTATTTTTTTAACGCATTCTGTATTATGTTTTTTAGATATTTCTTTGTAATATGATATTTCTTTTTGTAAATTTTTTTTTAGGTTTTTCCTTGCTTTAAATTCATTTAAAATTTGATTTTTAGAATTAATTTCATAATATCTATCTATATTCTTTTTTATTTCCTTATTTTCATTTGATAAATTATTAATTAATTTTTGTTTAGAATCAATTTCTTGATTTTGTTCATTTTTGGATTTTTCATTTATATTATTATTATTATTTGTACTTTGTGTCTCTGTAGTATCTTTATTATCTCCATATAAAGTGTTTCTTATTTCCTTTATTTTTTTTGTTAAAAAAGTTAAATTTTGTTTCATTTTTTGATTTGTAGAATTCAATAATTGAATATTATTTTCTTTTTCTTTATTTTTCATCGTTATTTTATTCAATTCATTCTCATTTTTTTCTTCTAAATTTTTTATTTTGAGATTCAAGCGCTCAATAATTCGGAAATATTCATTATCATTATTAGATAAATCTTTATCATCTTTTATAATAGGTTGTAAATCTGCATTATTTAAATTTTTATTCTCATCTTTTTCTTCGTTTATTAAATTCTTATTTTTATCATCAATACTTTCATTATTTATTTTTATATCCTCTTCTTCTTGTTTTATTATATTATTTTCATTTTTTATATTATGATGATATATTTGAAAATATTTTTTAATTTTATTTTCATATATTATTTTCAATAATAACTTCTGAATTTGTTCTTTCCTTTTTATTTCATTAATATTATTTTTATAAGTTGAAAATTTATTATTAAGTAATAAATTTAAAAAAATTCCACCTTTTATAATTCTTTTTTTTAGTATACTTTCTATTTTTATTTTATTTCTTAATTCAATTTTCTTAGTATCAATTTTCCATTTTTTAAATAATTCATCCAAAATATTGTTTTTATTATCATAAGTTTCAATTCCTTTATAAACTATTTTTTTAAATAAATTTAACATATTTTCTTCTTCTTTGGTTAAAGGTTTTAATTTAAATTTATTTTTTAAAATAACAGTAATTATCTTTTTTTGAGTTTTTTTTTTCTCTTCTTTTTTATCTGTAATTATATTTTTTGATAATTCATTACTAGCATAATTTTTTTTTTCACTTTCAATATCATTGTTTTTAAAATAAGGAGAAGAAGAAATTTTTTTTAAAGCAAATTTATTATCTTCTTCTTTTATTTCATCAGCATTATTATTATTAGAAATAATTGTTAATTTTTGAATATTTAATTTTTTTTCAGATGTATTTAAAGTATTATAATTATTATTAATGTTTGTTTGAAATGATACTTTTTTAATATTTGGTTTTGGATTTAAATCTTCTTGAATTATTTTTACATTTAATTTAGGATTTTCATTTTTATTTTCTTCATTTTGGTTATTTTGTTCTTCGTTATTTTTTAAATTTGGAATTTGGATTTTTTTTTCTTCTAAATTTACTTCATTAATTTCTTCATTAATTATTACTTTATTTGGCTTAATATGGATTGTTTGACCCTTTAAAAGTTTTTTATTTTCTTCTTTTTCATTTTTGTTTAATTGAGAATGCCAAAAAAGAAAATATTTTCCTATTGAATCATGTTTATTAATTCCTCTTATAATCAAATTTTTTATTTTTTTTTGTTTTTCTGTTAAATTTAAATTTGATTCTTCTTCTGATTTAATTATTATTGGTTGATTAGTTAATGTTAGAGTTTTCATTAAATTGTCTGTTTGATTATCATTTGATTCTTTATTTAATGTATTCATATTAATTTTATTATTTGTTTTTTTTTTTAAATATATATCAAATATTTTAAATTGTTTTTTTATATGAATAAAAATAGTTTGAAATATTATCAATTTTTTATAAATTCATATAAATATTAAAATATTTAATTAATTCAATTTGTTTAAATCTATTTTAATAAATAATATTTTATTTATGAAGTGCAAAATAAAAATATTTATTAAGTTTTATTAAATTAAAAATGAGTGATGATATACTTTCTATGGATGAAATTTTTCAAGAAACAATAGATGAAAAAAAATATGAAAAATTTGATCCGCGTCGAAAGAAAAAAAAAATAATAATAATAATTCTAATCTTAATTGCTTTATTTTTAGTATTTATAGGAATTATATTTTTAATAAATAATGGAAATAAAAAACCAATAAATCCAAATCCTGAAAAAGATAAAGATCAAGATGAAGATAAAGACAAAGATAAAGACAAAGATAAAGACAAAGACAAAGATAAAGATAAAGATGTATTTAAAATAATATATTTAAAAAATAATTCAGAAATAAATAAGCCTCTATTATCAAAATTAGAAAGTGAAATAATTCAAATTTCAACAAATAAATTAAAAATAGGATTAATAAAAGATGGAGAAACAAAAGAAAGTGGAATAGGAATTCAAACAGAATATGGTAGAAATATAGATATAATTCCAGGATTTTCAAATTATGCAAATCATTTATTTTTCGGTGGAAGTAAAAAATATCCAGATAATACTCAATTAAGAAATTTAATATATAAATATGGTGGAAATATAGATTCAAATACTTTATCAAATAAAACTTTATATTTATTTACTTTTCCAAATAATGAATTTGAGACAATTTTAGATATTATAAGTTCTAACATTTTTAATCCAAATTTCAATGAATCTTTTTCAGAAAATGAAATTAATTCTATTCATTCTCAATTTTTACAAAAAAATAATACTCAAAATAATATTATGCAAATTATCAATGATTATATTAATCCAAAAAATCCTTTTTATAATAGTGGGATTGGATGCTTTGAAAGCTTAAATTATATTCCTTTTAAAGAATTGCTTGAAAAAATTAATGAATATTTTAAATTTAGTTTTAATCCTGAAAAATTTAAATTAATTGTTTATTCTAATAAAAGTTTAATTGATTTAGAAAAGTTAGTTGTTAAATATTTTAATTTTACAACTCAAAAATCTAATTTAAAAGAAGTTTTTGAGAAAAAAGAAAATGATTTAAAAAATGAAAAAATATTTAATGAAACTGTAGGAAGAAAAGTTATTCATATGTTTAATAAATATAATTTATTAACTTTAGTTTTTCAAACTGAAAAAACAAATAGAGAAAATTCAATTAGTGATTATATTAATGAATTAATTACTTCAAATTCAAAAGGTACTTTATTAGATTATTTATCTAATAAAAAATACTGTTTTTCAATTGAAACATCAACTTTAGAAACAAGTGGAAATTATGATTTATTTATTATAAACTTTTCATTAACAGATGAAGGAATAAATAATATTCAAGATGTTATAATAAATATTTATGAATATTTTAATTTTTTGAAAAAAGAAGGAGCAGATGAAAAATTATGGAATAGTTTAAAAAAATTAAGTGAATTAAAAGATAAATTTCAAGTAAATAGAATTGATAAATTAAAGCTTTTATCTGTTTTTTCTAATAATTTTGCTAAATCTGATTATAAATATTTCATTTCTGGAGGAGATTATAGAAAATATAATAAATCTTTAATACTAAATGTTTTAAATTCTTTTGAAGTAAAGAATTCCATATTTATTATAGCAACTAATAAAACAGATATTTTTACGAAAAAAAAAATATTTGTTTATTCTAAAGATTCAAAAGTAAGATATTTTAATACAACTATAAAAGAATATTCTTTATCTGATGATTTTTTTGGAAACACTCCTACAAATAATAATTTTAAAATTCCTGAAGTAAATAATTTCATAAGTAATGAGAAAAATAAGATTATTCCATGTTATGAAATAAGTATAAATAATTGCTCAAATGATGAATATAATGGCTCTTCAAAATATATATTTGAAGAATATAGTGATGTTATAAATAACTTTAATATATATTATACAATTGATAAATCATTTCATATTCCAATTGTAAAAACTTCTGTAACAATTCCTTTTGTCAATGTTGGAATTATAGACAATTATATTTTAAAATTATATAAAGATTATTTTAACAATGAATTTCAATTTGGGAGTAAAAATGAATTATACAAAGCAGGAATAAATATAAATTCTGAATTAAAAGAAAAAGGAGAATTTACAATAACATTTACTTCATTTTCAGATTTAATTGAAAAAGTATATGATACTATTTTAACTTTTTTAACTACTATTCCTTCTGAAAATGATATTGAAATAGCATTGAAAAAAAATAATATTATGAATAATATAAATAATGAAGATTCAATGTCTCTTATTATAAAAAATTTAGAAAGAATTGTTACTCTTGATTATAATAATACAAATGATCAATTATATAATAATGAAATATCTAAAGTAAAAAATAATTTTAAAACATATTATTCTTCTTTATTAAAACAAATTAATCCTATTCAATTTGTTTTTGTTGGTGATATTACTAGAGAAAAAATGAAAAATATAGGAATAAATTTTTCTAATAAATTAAAACCTTCTTTAAATTTACTTAATGTTAATTCAGTTCATAAATTAATTGATATTAATTCTACTGTTTTTATTCCTTTTGAAAATGAAAATATTTTTGAAAGAGAGTCTTTTTCTATTTCAACTTATCAACTTTTTGATTTAAAAGAAGAAGAAAAATTAAAATTTAATATTTATAAAAGATGTACTTCAGAATTTTTTTTAAATGAATTAACAAAGAAAAAAATTGGATATAAGGTTTTAAGAGATATTAAAGTAATTAATAATGATAATAATTTATTGTATTTTTTAATTGGAACAGGAGGAATAAATTCCTTACCAAGTAAAATTGATAATGAAATTGATAAAGTAATTGAATTATCTTTAAATTCTTCTTGTTCAGACTTTGATAAAATTTATTATTATTTAATTAACGAAGATGATAATTTAATTGATTTAAATTATAGATTTAATCAAGTTTATAGAAAATCAAAAGGAGGAGAATTAAATGTTCAAAATAACATAAGTCAAATTAATGAAAAACCTGATTTTAATTATAATAATGTCATTTCTCTTGTTAAAAAATATTTAAAAGATAATCCAAGAAAAATTATCATTTCTTTATATTCAAATTATGTTTCTTTAAATGAAAAAGAAAATGATATTAAAAAATATTTAGAAAATAAAAGTAATTTGACTCCTAATATGAAAAAATATTATCCAAAAATTTTATTGGATAAATTTTACATATATAATAATTTTGATTTACTTTATTATTTTACTTCTTTAGGTGAAGAAAATATTGGTATTGATGAATTTAATGTTATTTACAATGAAACAAATAAACCTTATGATTTTTATACTGATATTGAAATAATGAAATTAACTAAAAATAACTTTACCTTTATGTTAATCAGTAGAAATAATAAAGAAATTGAAAGTGGAGTGGAAATTAAATTTAAATTTGGTTTTGAAAATGATTTATTTGATGGAATGTCTTATTTAACTGAAAAAAGCTTTTTGAATGGAAATAAAAATTATAATTTCAGTTATTTATATAATTTAGTAAAACCTTTTAATGGATATATTAATTCTTATACTGATGATAGAACAATGACTTTTCAAATTTTTGGTCCATATTTTCAATTAGAAAAAATATTAGAATATATTTGTGATATTATTAAAAATCCTTTTATTGATGAAAATTTTATTAAAAATGAAATAAATAATATTCATTATGAATTTCTTTCTAATAATTATAGTGAAAATATTATGATGAATATTTTAAGAGATAATTCTAATCAAAATCATTTATTTTCAAAAGTTAAAACTTTTGGTTTTGGAAATAAAACTTCTCTTTCTGAAAAAAAAGTTAATGAAATTATTAATATAATTAAAGATTATTATAAATTATTATTTTCTCCTGATAATTTTATCATTGGAATTTATTCTCCAGAACCAATTAATAAATTAAGATGTATAGTTAAAAAATATTTTTCTTTTAATTTAGAAAGTCCTTCAAATGATTTTGTTCTTGAGTTTAAAAAGAAAAATGAAAGTTTTATTAAAGAAGAAATATTTAAAGAAGAAAATTTAGGAAAAATTGCAGAAATAAATACTAATGAGAATTCATCTTTAAAAATAATATTTAAATTACCTTCATTTAAAGAAAATTATTATAATTCTCAATTTCAATTTATTCAATATTTACTTAATGGAAAAGATAAAAATAGTTTAAAATATTATTTAGAAAATAATAATTTAATAACAGGATTTAAATTTGATATAAATAATAAGTATTATATGCCTGAAAATATGTTAGTTTTCTTTAATGTGAATTTAACAAATAATGGAAAAAAAAATATTGATAATGTAATTGAAAGTATTTTTGCTTCTATTAATGTTGCAAAGAAAGATTTTTCTCAGAAATTGTATGAAAATTATGAAAAAATATATGATATTAATTTTAAGTTTCAAGAAAGAAAACACTTTAATTTATCAAATGAAATTGATCAATATATTTATAATTATTTTATGAAAGGTGAAGGAAGAAATCATATAATAAATAGATTTGGTAACTTTAACTATAATAAAGAAAATATTACTAAATTTTTAAATTGTATTAGTCCTAAAAAATCATTTATAATAATAAATTCTGCTATTTCATCAAAATATATATTACAATCAAAAGAAAAAAAAGAACTTAAAAATTTAAATATATCATATAATATTAGTAATATAAATGATAATACAGATTATTTAAATTCTGTTAAATCTATAAATTCTTTTAATTTTGAAATTAGAAAGAATAACACAATTAATACTTCATTATTAACAAAATCATTTCCTTGTTATTTACAATCTCCAAGTATATGTAATGATGAAGAATATGATATAAGAAATGAAAGAGGAGAATATAAACCTTTAATTATTCAAAATGATAATTATTCATATTGTATAAGTAAAATTGATAAATCTTTTGAAGTTCCTTTTATTAAAGGAATTATCCAAGTTGAATATGAGAAAAATTCAATTAAATACTTGATAAATTCAAATGAAAAAAAATTAATGTTATATATGTTTTTTGAATTTTTAAAGCATAAAATATCATATTCTGATTTATTAGAAACTGGTTCTTCTATATATATTTCAAATTATCTTGTTCCTTTTTTACAAATTGAATTTAATATTTACAGTTATCAATGGGATATATTTATAAATTTAATAAAAGATATTTCTAATCAAGAAGTCACAGAAAATGAATTTGAATATCTTAAAAATTCTTATATAAGAAATAAAATTAATGAATATAAAATTGAAAATTTTGATTACAAAAATATAAATGAACAATTTCTGAGATTTATTAGTATAGATACGATTGAAATAAATGATTTTTATCCTTCATCTTTTAATAATATTAATGTAAATGAATTTAATTCTTTTATAAAAAATCTGACACAATTAGGTGAAAAAATAGTATTTATAACTGTAGGAGATGTTAATATTAATAAAATTAAAAATTCAAATGAAGAATTAAAAAATTTATTTGTAAAATTTGAACACAAGAACATTACTTTAATGGCTTCCTCAAAAATAATTATAGATATTCCACAAAATAAAAGTATAATTTATTATTTAAAACAAGGAAAAAATCAAAATTCTTTAATTGTTTTATATGAATATTCAAAGGAATATATGAAAATAGTTGAAAGATATAATTTATGTATTGAAGGATTTTTAATCAATTATTTGAAAAATAAAAAAGGATTTAACCAAGTTTATTCACATTTAATTAAAAAAAATCAAAGATATTATTTTGTTATTTTTATTAAAGGTAATGAAGTTTTACCAAGTGAAATGAATGATTTAATTAATGAAGCAATTGAAAGATCTTTTTCACAGGAGTGTCCTCAAATAGAAAAAATGAATGAATATAATAATGAAAAAGAATTATTTAAAAAAAATACTTCTAATTTGCAAGATAGGTTTGAGTATTTAAAAGAATTTTTATCTGAAAAAGATATTGAAATTATAGATCCAAATAAAATGAAATTTAAGGAAATTATTTATATATTAAAAAATATTTTGGAAAGTAATCCAAAAAGAATTGCAATCTTTTCTTACAATGAAAAATTAAGTGATGATGAGATTAACAAAGATATTACGGGAATAAAAAAGAAATATAGTTTGAATGAAAATATTGAAAATGAAATAACAAACGATATAAAATATTTATCAAAATATTATATTTAAAATAAATGATATTTTAATTAAAAAAAAAATAAATAAATAAATTAAAAATGTTAAACTATGATTTTAACAAGACAAAAGAATACAAAGAATATGCAGAGACAATAAAAAAATCAAAAGAACCAAATAAAGATAAAAGACTTCCAGGTCAAAGACCAAGAACAGTGAAATGTCCTTTATGTGGAACAGAATTTGCAATTGCAAGTTGGAAGATTCATATAAAGAGTTGTAGACAAAAAGAAATAAAGAGTAATGAATATAGAAAAAAGAAAATTGATGTTGATGGTATTATTGATAGATTTATGAAAGGATTAGAAGGTGGAAATGCAAAAACTAAAATTAAGGCTAAAGGAGTTTATGATGTTGATAATTTAAATGAAGAGGCTTTTGAACAACCTTCTGATTTAGTTACTTGTAATAGTTGCGGAAGAAGTTTTGCTCCTGATCGATTGGCTCCTCATCAAAAAATTTGTTTAAAACATCCTGAAATGTTTAAAAAAAATAAATAAATTTTCACACAGTTTATTTTTCTTATTTTTGAGTTTTTTTTATTTTTATTAAAAATTATTATTAGTTTTTTTTAATTTTTTTTTTAGTATGAGAAATGTTTTATTTATATAATATATTTAATAAATAATTTTTAAATTGCATTTTCTAAAAAAATTTATGTTATAAATGAACATTTAATAATTATAAACCCACAAAATATATTTTATAAATCATCTTATATATTTTTACTTTACAATTTCATTCATTTAATTTATTCAATATTTCTTGATTCACAATTTTTTTTAAAATATCAATTTCATTTTCTTTTTTAATTTTAAAAGTAATGTTTTCATTTATATGTGTTTTTGCAATAAATTTAATTTGAGGATTATAACAATTATAAAAACTTTTTCGATTTTCATCAGAAAAAAAAGATAATTCAAATTTATCCATTAAATTTATTTTTTTTAATAAATTAATAACATCAAATTGATTTAAAATAATTTCTTCTATAATAGAAAAATTTCTTATTATTGCATTATGATGAAATATCAAATTTTTAGGACATAAAATTAAATGAAGATTAAAAGATTGGAAAAAAGATAAGTGAATTTTAACTTTTTTATTTTCTAATTTTTGAATTTGTAAGGTTTTACTATTTGTAAAATTATTTAATTGTAGTGATTTTTGTTTTAAAATTATTTGTTTTTCATTGTTTACTGATAAAAAATTTTTAAAAGATGAATTAATCTTTCTACTTTTCAATATAGGAGTTTTATTAACTAAAGATGATACTTGATCATTTGAATTATTTAATCTATTATTTAATGAAATAGAATTAGAAACATTTAAACAATACTTTTTTGAAATAACATTTGATTGATTATGTTCAAGGTAATTACATATATTTGAATTTATTATTTTTTCATTCATTCTATTATAACAATATATAAAATTTATACAAAAAATAAAATTATATCCCATTTGAAATAAACCATTTATATCAGAAAATAAATCTTGGATTTTATAATATTTTCGATTTATAATTTTTTTAGTCCCATCCATATTTAAACTTAAAACAAAAAATGAATTATTTATTGTTGGATTTATTCTTTCATCAATTGAATTATAAGTAGATGAAAAAGTAGTTAATTTTTTTTTATTATATTTATAAAATAAAATCCCTTCATCAGAAATATATTCAACTTCTTGAAAAAGATACCATTGTCTTTTATATACAGAAGAAGAAGCTTGAATTAAATCTGATCTAATATATGGAATAGCATTATTATGTAAATTATTATGATTAAAATAAACATCTAATACTTTAATGTAAATAAAAATATTATCTAAAATTTCTTTAGATTTTTCAAAAGGATAACAATCATTTTTTAAAGAACTATTTGAGCATATACTTATCCAAAACACTATTCCAGTATATCCTGTTTCACCAAAAACACCTGTTGAATTAATATTATCTTTTATTGATTCTTCTGAAAAACATATTGATTCATTTATTAATTTTTCATCTTTCCATAAATGATATTTTTCATATGAAGAAACATTACATTGTTCAATTGAAATTGGAAAAATTTGAGTTTTTGATTTTAAAATTCCATCTTCATAATATCTTTTATCAGTCCAAATATCAGCATAAATACTATATATTTTTGATGAATTTTCTATTTTTTGAAAATATTTATCTAAGACAGTTATCGAAAAATCTTGTCTTGAATACATTTTCCTTGCTCTAGAAATAGTAACAGTATTTTCATATAATGTGAAACTATTTCTTGAGAAAAATATAAAAATAAAATATAATGATATTATTAACATAAATAGAGATAATCCTAAACTAAATACTCCACCTGTAGATGTTTTAAATCTAAAATCTCCTTTATAAAATATTCTTGGAGTAACCCCTATAAAATCTAATCTTTTAAAAAAAGAAGAAATCATTTTTTTTTGTTAATATTTATTTCATTTAAAAATTAAGAGCCGTAAAATAATAAATATTTATAAATTAAAAATGCAGGACATTGCAGGAACATTAATTTTTTTTTCTCCAATAATTGATACATATCAAACTTATAATGGTGAAAAAGATATAAAAAATTACCCTTATATTCAAATTGGAATAAAATTAATATGTTCAATAATTTTATTTTGTCTTCAATTCTTTCCATTTAATGGACAATCATATGATGGCAGACTTATGCCTCTTATTCATTTAGGATTTTTTGGATTTATATTAAGTTTATTTTTTGCTTGTTTTTATATTTATCATTCATATAAAAATGATTCAAATAAAATGCTTAAATATCTTGGAATTTTCATTTTAGGAAATTTTTTATTTATAGGTGTTGTTAGTTTATTTTTTAAAATTCCTGTTATTTCTCATTTAATAGTATTAGTTGGTTATACTTGTTTAACTTTGTCTCCTTTTCTTGAATGGCAAAAAATTTATGAATTAAGAGATTATAAATTGATTAATCAAATTGATTTATTTGGAATTTTTGTTTTTAATTCTAATGTCGGAATGGGTTTTTGGAAATATAAATTTTTTTATTTTTCTTTTGTTGTTGAATTAAATGCTTTACTTTCAATAATTGAAACAGGAATATATTTTTATTTACTTTATCAAAGTGTGATTAAACAAAAATCTAATGAAACTATTGATCCTAACTCAAATTCAAATAAAATGAGTGAACAATTTATTTCAAATAATCCTGTTAGCGCAGATAATAATTTTGTTAATAATCCTTTTAATTTTGGTACCAGCAGTTCTGGAAATACTTCTTCTAGTTCTTATCAACCTCCTGAAATTAAAGATGAAAATCCTACTCCTTTAGTTTAAATTAATTTATTTAAAAAATTTTGAATTAAAAAATAAAGAAGTTTTGAATTTATACTCACAAAAAATATTATATATTATTTTATTTTATATATAAATACCCGTTTAAATATAAAATATTTTTTAAAAAAAATAGAATAAATCAAAAATAAAGATTTAAATTAATAAATCTAAATAAAAAATCTAAATTGATAAAAATTTAATAATTTCAAATAAAATATTATAAAACTTTATTGAACTAAATGATGAAATAATAAAAATTCTTTTAGATAGAAGAAGAAAAATAGAAGTGGATGTATGTCTTTCATTAATTACATTTTTAAATTTAATTATTTTTCGAATTTAAATTAATTATTTGAAAATATTATTTAAAAAGTCTCTTATAAAATATAAATATTCTAATAATTTGATTAAATTTTATATAAATTAATATTTAAAAAGCATGAAATCGATTAATTTTTTGAAAAGAAGAAATTCATTAAAAATTTCATTTATGAATCTAAATATCTTTTATAGGAGTTTCTATTTTTTTTTTTGATTGGAAATTTTTCATTTCTCATTTTTACATTAATTTTTTAATTTTTATAAATTTTTTAATATTATTTAAACTTAGCATCCAAAAACATTTTATAAAATATAAATAATTAAAAGAATATTTTGGGATTATTTTGTTATAAAGACTTATAATAAATAATTGAAAAAATTCTTCAATAAAAATGAGGAAAACAAGATCATTATATAAAGATGATATCTCATTTGACTTATTAAGAAAATCAAGAAAAGAAGAGAATGATTATATGATGAAAATGCATTTTTCAAATTATAATACTTTTCAAGAAATGAAAGATTCCAAATTATCCAAAGAGTATTTATCAGATTTAGTAAATAATTTAAAAGATTCAATAAATATAGAAGATAGTAATATTTTTTCAGATAATAAAAAAGAAGAAGAAAGAAATGATTTATTAAAAAATAATATGAACAATTTAGAAATAAGAAATTTAAATTGTAATAAATTTAATTCTAGTAGTCATCTAAAAAATCTCAATAAAAGTTTAAATTTAAATATAAATTTAGGTGTAGGTTGTAACTTAAATAATAATGAATTAACTCATAGAAGTGATAAAGGATTTAAAAGAAATACAATTAATAGATTAAGTATTGATAACAATATTTTCAGAAAATTTTTTTATAGTAATAACCCTTCTGAGATTTTAAACAATCACGTTTTTAACCATAAGAAAAAAGAAGCAGACAAATCGAAAAGTTCAAATGAAGAAACATATAATGAAAAACCAACTTTGGAATCAAATAATTTAATCCAAAGAAGTTCTTTAAAACGAAATGAAAGTAAAACAAGTAATTTTAATAAGAAAAATTTTATAAAAAAAACATCTTTTAGATCACCTATTATTACAAAAAAAAGTGTTAAATTTGATGTGTCAGTTGAAAATAAACCAAAAAGATTAAGTTTAGAAGAAAGATTATCAAAACAAAATTTTTTAGAACCAAGAAAAACTCAAAGTAATAAAAACTTTGTTCAGGTTTTTGATTATAATAATGAATTTGATCTTGAAAATATGAAATTTAAAAAAACGCAATTAACAAATAGAAATATTATTGAATTAAATGAAATAAAAAATGATTTAAAGAAAAGTTTAGTTTTAAATAAAAGAGAAAAATTTAAATTATCAGAATTAGATACTAAGAGTTTTCTTTATGATCATGAGGATAGTTTTGAAAGTTCAAAAGATAAAGATAGTCAAAATGAATATGAAAAAAAAACTAAATTAGATAAAGAGAAAAATTACAGAGAATTACAAAGAAAAGGAATTGTTTATGATTCTTTAGATGATAATAATGATTTTGAAGAAGATATTTCTATTTTATTTATTCATCCAGAATCTTTTTTTTTAACTATATTAGATTTTATAGTTTTAATTTGTATAATATATAATTTAATTTATATTCCATTATTTTTAGGTTATAATGATATATATTGTGTAATTGGAAATTCCATTAGTATATTTACTATTATTGATTTATTTATTGATTTTATTTATTTAATAGATTTAATTCTACATTTTTTCATTGCTTTTTATAACAAGGATGATAGGTTAAAAACTGAGTTACCTTTAATTGTTACCAATTATTTAAAAGGATGGTTTATTGTTGATTTAATGAGTCTTATTCCATTTAAAACTTTGTTAAATTTTTTTGACACAAAATGTAATGATATTAATTTTTTAAGTTCTTATAAATATTCAAATCAACTTTATTATTTGTTAATTTGCATGAAATTATTTAAAACTTTAAAAATATATGATAATAGATTCTGTGAATTTATGGATGAGCATTTAGATAAATATGTACATTACAATAATTATTGTGGCTTTTATTTAGGAAGTTCAATATTTTTTTTTACGATTCATGTTGTTACATGTATACTTATATTTATAGGAAAAAATGATTATCCAAGTTGGATAATTAAATTTGGATTTAGTGAATATAGTTTTAGTCAATTATATTTTTTAGGAATCTATTATATAATCACAACAGTGACCACAGTTGGTTATGGTGATTTAACTTGTGTAACTCCAAAAGAAAAAATTTTTGGAATAATTATAGAAATTGTTGGTATTGTAGCATATTCTTATATATTAACTTCAATAAGTAATTATGTCAAAAGTATAAATGATGCTCAAGAAGAATATTTTAAAAAATATAAAATATTAGAAGATATTAAACTTAATTATAAGGATCTTTCAGAGGATTTATTTGATAGAATTAACAGATACATTAAAAACAAACAAACCAATGAAGACCAAGAAAAAAATTTAATAGAAGAACTACCTATTACTCTTAGAAATACACTTGTTTATAGTATGTATGAACCAATAATTCTTAATTTTGTATTTTTTAAAAATTTTGATAATAAAGATTTTATAGTAAAAGTATTATTTTGTTTTAAACCAATATTAGCAATAAAAAATGATATTTTAATTAAAGATGGTGATTTTGTTGAAGATATAATTTTTGTTAAAAAAGGGAAAATTAGTATAGAACTTCCTATTTTATTAAATCCAAATCAAGTAGTAACTTCAAACTCAATCGGGTATAATACTATAAATGCAAATACACGATCTTTAACAACTCAAAGTAGAAGATTTGATAGATTTCTAAATAATTTTCTCCAAGATAAGGAAGATTCTAATGATGAAGAAGAAGAATTAGAATATCAAAATGTAAAATTGTTAGATATAAGAAGAAATGAACATTTTGGAGATGTTTTAATGCTTTCTAATGAAAGAAGTCCTTTAACTGCTATTGTTAAATCAAGGAAAGCAGAATTATTTTATTTAAATAAAAAAGATGCCATTGATATTTCTCATGATTTTCCTCAAATTTGGTCAAAAATTCAAAAAAATAGTTATTTCAATATGCAACAAATCAAAAAATTAATGTCTAAAGTAATGAAACTTTTTTATAAGGCAAAAGGAATTTATAAAAAAAATGAAAATTCAATTTCATCATGTTCAGAAGAAGATATATCTGATCAAGAAAGTGTATATCCAAAAACTGAAAATAATTCACAATCTATGGAAAATAACGATGATAAAAAAAATATTAAAAAAATACAAAATTTAAAAACAATAAAAGAAGCAACAAATTTTGAGGATTCTGGGATTTCAAATACACTTTCGAAAATAGATAAATCAACAATTACAAAAAATGATTTAGATTTTATAGTGGAAAATAATGTAGAAAGTATCTTTGATTCAGATTCTAGTCATTACAATAAGAATTATTCAATAAGGGATGATTGTACAATTAAAATGGAGAATATTTCAAATAGAAATATTGAGTTTTCGAATATTTTTTCAGGAAGTGAAACTAATAAAAAAACAATAAATGAAACAAAAAATTCCACTCCTTTTAAACCTTTTGAAATTAATGATGAAATATACCCAAATGAAATTCAAGATTTTATAAATTTTAACAGTAATGAAAGACTAAAAAATAACTTTGATTGTGAAAATCTGAATATTATTAATAAAAAATTTTCTAAATCAAAATCATTAGATAAATATAATAATAATTTAAATCTATCAATTTGTTCAACGGAAATTTCGTTTTCTATTTCAAGTAAATATGAAAATATAGATGAATTAAGTGATTATAAATATTCAAAAACCCCGGTTTTAAGAAAAAAAATTAAATATTTATTAAAATCTTTTGAAAATGAATCTGAATTTGATTTCAATAAATATAAAACCAACAAAAATATTATAAAAAAAACAAAAACATCAATTGATCCTCCGAACAAAAATAAAAATAATACAAAGAAAACTATTTCATTTGAATTAAATAAAAAAAAGAAAAAAATTCAACATACACAAAAAAAAAAATCATCTGATAATGTAATAACCTATGCATCTTTAAAGAAAAATCCAAATTTAAATTTTTTAGAAATGATTAATGACAATATAGAAAAAAATTTGAATATTACAGAAGATGATCTTCCTAATTTTACACAAATATTTCAAAAATTTATTGATAAAGAAAAATTAATTAATAATAAAGAACTTGAATTTGAAAAGGAAGAGTTAAATAAAAAACTTCAAAGGATTAGAACAATAAAATCTCAGCATAAATCTATAAAAAATAATTATAAATTTGAAGAGTCAATTTAATACAAATAAATTTATTTATTAAAAAATGTTATTAAAAGATGGGAAAAAATGTGATTAACAGTATATTTAATTATAAATAAAAAGTAATTAAAATGTTTAATGTGTGAATAGAATCTAATACTTGAATTATATTGAAAAATAAGGATAAAGTTTCTTTAAAATAGATATATAAAATATAAAATAATGTAATGATTGTAAAAAAAATAATAATTTAAATAATTTTAAATAATAAAAATTTAAATATGATACAATAAAATGTGATTTCAAAATAAAAATGAAACATTTAAAAATAATGAAAATAAAAGAAAAGTGATAAAAATATTTACAAATAAGAATGATGATTGGAAAATAAGTAAAGGAGGAAAAAAGAAATA
>JAEEGI010013531.1_pt1 | contig 17296 bp, 10 predicted proteins | sample 8958751 | NCBI WGS metagenome assembly JAEEGI01 (sample SAMN16246545, study PRJNA631951) | gut metagenome | biome: gut microbiome; feature: rumen; material: KS-attached | host: Bos | place: Iran: Karaj | collected 2018-10
AAACGCGACCACCGCCCTGCACGCGCGCGAATTGCTCTTGCTGCCGTTGACGTAGACCTGGCCATTCCCGCCATGGAGATTCCACGCGGTAGCGGCGTCGTATTCCGTTGATGTCCAGTGCCAATCGTTCGTCAGATTGGAGTAACGGCTGTTGGCTTGCGCGGCCGCGAAAATGCCGCCTTTCACCTGTTGCCAATAGACCATACCCAGCTCGCCAAGTGTCGGGAGCCACCAATTATGCGCCTTGAATTTGTCGGCCAAGACTTCGCCCGGCTGCAGCGCATAGGTGGGCTGGTAGGCGTAGCAGTAGCTGACTGCAGGGTAGTAGAACTGACGGTAATTGTTCCCCTTCTTGGCTACGATGTCCGCTATGAGGTTCGTCAACACATCGCGCTCCGTTTGATTGGCATTGGCCACGGGAACCTGGGGCACGTGCGACCCCACATCGCTCGTCACACCGTTCAGGATGCGGTTGCGGTGACGGATCAGCTGCAGCGTCTTGTACTGGCCACGGTGAATAAATTCACCGACGCGGAACGGGCCGATGTCCTCCGTCAACTCTACCAGGCCCACGTCACCCACAGCTGTCGTGGTAAGATACGTCGAGAATGAGGCCATCGATGACAGGTTGTCGATGTCACCGTTACCGTTGCTTTGGATGTTGATGACAGGCGTGTCATAGATGGACGTGTAACCGTCCACCGTGACGTTGGCAACACCGTTTGAGGCATCGTTGTACAGACCCCACATGTCGGTGATAACATTGCCACGCGATACTGCCAGGCGGTCAGCCGGATTGTTCGGGTTGATGTAGAAGCACAGTGCGATGACCGTCTTATAGGATACCAGTTCATCGCTGAAGGAGCCGTCGGCATAGACGTAATCACCCTCGCGGCAGACGTGCTCGCAGATATAGAAGCGTTTTGTGTCGGTCAGTACAGTTCCGTCAAGCAGTGTTACTCTAACCGTCACATCGGCATACGGGCCTTGTGCTTCTGTGCCCATCTGCCATACAGTTACCACTCCAACAGATGGGTCGTCAATAGTGGCATAACTATTGGTTGATATCGACCACTCAACATTGGTGAAGTTGTTACCGCTTGAACTCAGTGCCATCTGATGATCGCCCAGTGAGTCAAGGTACTTGCTCGTAATGATGCGCACGCTCTCGATGGTGGATTGCGGATAAGTGATAGTTAAGCCATTCTCTCCATGGTCCACATCGCCCCAGACTTTCAGCCATAACGCCTTATCCTCGAAACTCGGGGTGACTCCAGTCAGAACAATGTTGCCGCTCAACTTGCAGTTCGTGCCGAGTGCGGCCAGTGCATTGAGCAGTTCCAAACCTGCACCGCCGTTAATGCGCCAGTCCACATCGTCGATTTCCACATTGGCCAGCGTACCGATGGCGCCTTCAACAATAGCCAGGCTGCTCCCAGCGGCAGCAGGCGTATTCTTGATGACCACATTGGCCAAGGCATCGTACCCCTCAAGGTCCACCGTCTCAAGGCTCGTGCAGTCCACAAGCGACAGCGAGAACAATGTACCAGGCAGATGAGCCACCGTAAGCTTGTCACTTGCGGGCAGCTGCACCGCAGTGATGTACGTCCCACGGATGTCTAAGGTCTCAAGGCGCACCAGCTGACGCAAGTCAAGCGTGCCGCTGATACCGCTATCCCTCAGTGAGATGTCCCTGATGAACTTCGCACCGAAATTGATCTGCGACGGACGGTAAGCGCCCACCACCCTGTTGCCTTCCTGATAGGTGACAGACGGCTCCGCTTTGAACTCGATGAGTCGGTCACCCAGCACTGTCGGCGTCACGTCCGGCTTTGCGCTAAGGTCACCGACATTACCGAAACTGCGGTACAGGTCGCGGCCCAGCACCGTCATACCAGTGTCGTTCGACGTGGTGTTGCCGAGGTTCAAGTTGAATTCATCACCTGGAGCGACCCTGACATGCGGGTCAATGGAGGTCTGGCCCAACATGCCCGTCGGGTAGATATACATGTGCGGAACGACGCGGAACGTGTAGTTGTTGTTGCTCTCTACCTCACCAGGCAGGTGGAAAGCCTGCAATGAGAAGCCACTGCCAGCTTCGGAGATGCCGATGTTATAGGTCTTACCGCCATCATACAACTGTCCCCATGCGGCATACGAGGCCATATAGAGCACACGGCGTTTGATGAACTGCTTCTCTGCCTGCAACTGGCTACCCATGGACTGCGTGATGGGTGGGATGCTGCGGGCACCGGAACCCGTCGAGACGAACCCCAACAAGGCGGGCCACTCATAGCGGATGCGTGCCTGCTCGTTGTAGGCCATTCCGGGGAAGAAATGCTGCGTGGACAGCAGGTATTTCTCCATGCAGCCCATGATGCTGCGGGAGTAGCCTTTCTGCACATCCTCGGCGGTAACCAGCGTGGTCATCGCGTTGAAAATGCTCTTGAGCATGTTCTGTATCTCTCGGGTGTCCTCCCACATCGCCTCGACGAGGTTGAACAGCACATTGTTCGTGCCCTCATAGCAGCTCGTCGTCGGGTCGTCATCAGCAAACGGGTGCATACGGTCGATATAGTACGGCTTCGTGGAGCGTCCGTTGTTGTCGGTAATCAGGATTGTATCCACATCATCCTGGTGCATCTCCCACAGGTAGCACTGGCGCGTCTCGCCGTCAATCGTCACGGTCTGCGCCGTGGGATCGAGGACGAAGTAGGTATTCTTAGAGCAGTTGTCGGTTCCCGCAATGAAGTGGTTCTGGAACGCATAGTGGAACAGCAGCGAGTTGACGCGGAAATAGAAGCCGATATACTTCTTCGCGTGCGCCACGATGGCGGCGATGAGTTCCTGGTTCAGCTTCGCATAGTTGCGCTTGTTGGTCGAAATCTCATAGGCATACGCCGTGTACTCATGCTCACGCAGGTCTATCACATTAAACATGCCATTCTGGGCATCCCACAGGCCAGCGTCAACCCATGCGCCACTCACATAGTCGTAGCGCTTGAGCTTGAAGGCCTCGCCGTCGCCGTTATCGCTGCACCACCATTTTTTGGCGGTCTCACGGGCCGACTGCGAGTTGACGAAGTTGGCGAAGGTGCCGATATACACGCCGATATTAGGGGCGTGCATGTAAATCCAGTTCCACGTTTCGGCCACACGCTCAGTGATGGCATCGGACGGGTATTCCTTTCCTCCGACCTTGCTGGTCTTGCCGCCGTCGAAATCAAGCTGCTGCAGACCCGCATAGAACCAGCCCTCATCATCGGGCGAATAGGTGATACGCTCGGGACAGTTCTCGTCGGTGACGAACGGCACACGCATGTCGGTCAGGTGGTAGTTGTTGTCCGAGCCCTCGATCATCGTGAACATCGGATGCAGCGACTTCACATAGCCCCATGTCGGCTTGTCCATCTTGCCGGCACCGAAGTTGCCGCCGCCACGGAAGATCGCCTCATCGCTGCCGTAGGCCTGGGTGAAGAAGAACACCGGTTCGGTGTACTTCGCCACGCGGGCAGATGCCACCGCCTGCTGCATCGAGTTGCGGCCGACCACGGCAGTGTGGAGGTCGCTATACAGTCTGGTACCGCCGCACAGGTGGCTCTGCATCGATGACGCATAGTTGATTTTCAGCACCAGCTTATCCGCCAGCGGCGTCCCTGCAGCCACCATGAATCCCACGCCACGGTACTTGCCGTTGCCGTCGATCCATCCGTCAGGCACGATGACGTTGCCGTCGATATACTCATATTTGTTCGGGTCAGCCTGCACCGGGTCTTTCTTGCCCAGGTTGCCACCGTAGATATCGACCACCGTAGCGGGTCGTGTCACGCTCTCGCCGTTCACCGTCTCCGTGATGGTGCTCTCGTAGGGCTCGCCCACCGTGATACTCTCGTGGATGTCGGCCAGCGGCACGCTGATCATCCCGCCAGAGTCCGACACCTTCGTCTGGATGTTCGAGTAGTAGTAGGTGTTTGCCGTGGAGCCTTGGCGTTTCACCTTCTTGATGGTTGTCTCGCGGCAGACCGTACCAGACAGTTCAGGCAGATAGTTGCCCGCATCGTCATACTGGAAGATTTCCCACCAGCAGCTGGGCGAAGTGGGCACTGAATGGTAGGGCTCGTCGCCGTGCATGATCAGCACGCGCTTACCCAAGGCCTTCACCTTCTCGACATCGACACGGTTGCCGCTCATGATGCGGTTCTCGGCACGTGCCTTCACCTTCTCGGCAGAGGTGGGCAGTGTGGCGATCCAGTCCTTCACCATGTCTTCAGCCTCCAGTGCCGTGTTCGCATAGCAGCGGATGGAGTAGATATCGATATCCGCGCTGTCCTGTCCGATGGTGATGCCGCCGTTCGACATCAGGTCGGTACAGAAGCGCTGCGCTTCGGCTCCATCCAGCAGCAGCTCGCGCTGGATGTTGTCGCCGACAAAGATGCGGACGAAGAATCCCGACTGAGCAGGGTTCGGGTAGGTCTCCGGGTTATAGAGGCCGTCGCCGCGCACGTTCGGCACGACATTGTTGTGGATGTTCACCGCAATGAATGTGCGGACATTCTCCTCCCATCGGAAGTTCGTCTCGCTCGCTACCGTGTTGCCCAGCGTGAAGATGTTGCCCTCGATGGGTTTGAGGATGAGGCCACGCGGGTTGCCGCCGACCAGCTCGCTGAGTTTGAAGATCGGTGATTCCTCATCCGTGATGTTGAATACCTTGAAGTCCAGCTCAAGCGTCATGGACGAGTTAGGTGTGCTCAGGAACTGTGCAAACGGGTTGAACTCGATGTTCAGCCGTTGTCCGGCGACGACACGCAGCACCTTTGTGCCGTCCTCCGAAGTGATCCATCCATAGCTGTCGGCCATGTTCTCGAATCCCGTCCAGGTGCTGCCTACCTCAGCGTTCGTCTTCGCGTTGACGATGCGCTTGGGGTTCTCTTCCTCGTTATCCCTCAGCTTGGGGTTGAGGACGAATGACGCGCCCAGCGTCGGGGTGAATGAGTCGGTATTGTTCACGCCAATCCAGATGTAGCCGTTGTCAACGACCTCTTCATAGTCGGTGATGCTGTCGGCCATGATGTTGTACAGCTCGCCGTCGGCCTCGCTCCATATACGCAGATACGAGTCAAGGATGCCGGACGTCTCACTCTCAATCTCGATGGCGGCATCAATGTACAGGTCAGACCTGCCAGGCAGGGCGTTGACCTCCGATACATAATAGTTCACCACGTTGCCGTTGGGGAAGTCGTCATTGTAGTTGGTGACATAGATTTTCAGCGGCACAGGGTCTGTTCCAGCGGTAATCACGCCGTTCTCGACAACTGGATTGAACACTGCATAGTCGAAGATGCGGGTCTGGACATAGTTGTCAACCTGCGTCACGACATTCTGTATCATCACATAAGGCTTCGTAGCGTTAGCGCCGGCCGTTGCTTCATCTATGACCATGAAGCGATTGACGAGGATATTGCTGCTAAGCGTGCCACCGAGGCCATCGTCGCAGGTCAGCCAGGCCGCAACGGCATGGATACCATGTGTGTCGATGCCGAAGAGGTTGGAACTGTCGCGCAGGTTGTAGGTGACGTTGACACCATGCTGTGATGCAGTCAACGCATTCTCCTCGGACTTCATCACACTGCCGGTACTGCGACCGAGTGGGATGTTCACGAACCTGCCGTTGGTTCCCTGGATCCAGATGTGCAGCGTCTTCGCCACAGCACCATAGACCTTATAGGTCAGCGGGAAGCCAGTCTCACGGATCCTCGACCCGGCAACAGGATTGTACCAGTCCGACTCGCAACTGATGCTCAAATCGGTGTATGTCGCTATCGCGAGTTGTACCCATACAGAGGGTATCGTCTCGCCCCTTGCCTTGAACGATGCCTGCACACGGATGATGCAGCTGCGGTCTTTCGCGAGGTACTGGCCGATATCATAGTTGTCGTATGCCGTGGATGTCTCGTCGCGGCTCGTGATGTTGGCGGTGCCCACGTTCTCGAACACCGTGCCGCCGTCAACGCTGCGTTGGAAGGTTAGCGTGCCGACCTCACCGGCATTGACGTACTGACCGCCCTGCATGTGCAGTGCAGAGAAACGCAGACCCACGTTCAATGTGCGTGACGTGAGCACCATGGGCGTGTTTGCGTCGGCATTTGTCACGAGTCGAGCGATATAGGGGTCAAAGCCGTCGTTACCACCTTTGGGGATGATAAGGTCGCTGATGGGAGTCACACTATCGTGATCCGCCAGCCATGCTTCGTAATCTTCGAGCTTCGCGAAACCCAACAGGTGGAGTTCATCGTTATCCTCGTCGTCCCATGTGCGCAAGCAGCCTATCTTGCCTGTGTTGAGAGCCTTGATCAGCGGATTGCCTTCACCCAGCATAGACTTGATGAAGCGCTCCACCTCGGCGAAGTTCACGCCCCACTTGTAGCCGTCAGGAACATCAGTGCCGTAGTGGTCCTCAACATCGCCTGACCTGTTCTCACCGCCCCAAGGTTGATCCAGGGACGTCAGCAGGTTTAGACCTGGTATGATAATTTCTTTTGCCATATTGATGTGATTAAGTTGTTAGTTATGGAACCAGCCCTTATCGCGGTGCCAACCGATGTCGTGAAACCATGCGAAGACACGGCTCATCCTGCGCCAAACGAGGTACACGCCCTCCTTGACGACATACACAGCCTGCAACGCACCGTCACCCACATACAGGTCAACAATCTGTCTCAGCTTATCGACAATCATTCTTCTTCCGGAATAAGGTAAATTGTATTCTCGCTAAGCGTCCCCGCCTCTCGCTGTGCCTCGAAATCCTCGGCCTCGATGAGCTCGTGACGCAACACTGCATTGCCGTCGACTCCGTTGCGCACGTTGAACGTGTATTGCTCGCCATCGGTCATCAGGATGGTGACGACATTGTAGCCGCCGCTCTCCTGGCTTTCCTCGACGGTGATGTTTGCGATACCGGTACCACGAGCCTCAAGGAACACGCCGCCTTCCAGCAGGTAGCTCTCGGAGTCGAACTCCACGCCATCCCCAATGCCGGCTTCAATGGTGGCGTCCACAATCTCGATGACGGAACGTGCCATGTAGCGGCAAGGCTGCGCCTGAGCATTGCGGCACAGCACCTCCACCTCGTACACGCCGACAGGGAGCGTTCCTGGGTCCTCGAAAGACACCACGTTGCCGTTCACACTGGCAGAATAGGGATATCGTGATGAGCCCTTCTTGAGAACAATAGACACGGGATAGTCGGTATTTGGGTAGAAATCTTCTTTCGTCTTCGACACATTGCCATTCATGACAGTAACCACGGTAAGGTCAAGCTTGATACCCACCATCAGCATGTTGCCATGAACTTGTCTGATTTTTTTGATTTTCTGTTCTTGCTCTTCCATAATCTATCGTTTTAGTTGTTCCCGATTTCTACCATTGCAGTACCACTCCAGCGGTACATCCTGTTTGTCTGGGCGTTGCAATAAATGAGTAACTTGCTCGGTGCGCCAAGGCTGATCGTGTTGTTGTCCGACTGCTTATAGACAATCGTACCCGATGCAGGCGCGAAATAGATGTCGCCAATGTTCGGCTCATACATGACCTGTGTCATTCCGTTGTTGCCGACATTGTCCAACGTGGAACCCATGCTCTTCATCACCTGAGGAGCAAGTGGAAGAAACACGCCGTTGGTGGAGTCCCACTTGTAGAGCAAGCCAGTGCTCCTGTGGCTATAGATGATGTTCTTTTCAGGCGCACCAAGATCACTGGCAATACGGCTGCCGTGGTTGTTGATGTACTCGAACTCGAACAGGTGGCCTTCCTGGAAATAGATATCGCCTCTTACCAGGCCGTTAAGGTCAGCATTATTCACGACATTGTAAAGAATGTTCCTCGGGGCCTGACTGGCTTTCAGTTTTTCCGAATCGTCTTTGTCAGCCTTCATCAACGCATCCATATCAGTCACCACATTGGTAGGAAGCTGGTTACTGTTCAGTTTACCGTTGGAGTCCAGGGTGGCAATGCCGTTGGCGGCACCAAGTTTGTTGTTGAGGTTGGTGGCGGTGTTCTTTGCCGTGTTGAGGTTGGACTTATCGGCAGCACTCATCAGTCCAGCGACACTCGTTGTCGCAACAGGAATCGTTACTGAAACCGTCGTATTGTCCGCAAATGTGGCTGTTAGCGACATGTTGGACGCATTGGGCACAACCGACAAAGCGGACAGTATCTTGTTCACGGCGGACGTGAGGTTGGTCTTGTCGGTAGCGCTCATCAGTCCAGGTCGTGACGTGGTGGCTGTTGAGATGGTGATTGTCTTCTCCGTGCGTCCGCTCTGCTTGATGGTGATGACACCGGTGCTCTTGGAGTAGGAGAACGTGACAACCTCGTCGCGGCCGTCATAGTCCACGACATTGAAGTTCTCGATGTTGCTGATCTGGTTGATAAGAAGCCCGGCCAAGGTCTGAAAAGACACCTTCTTACCTCCGCTAATCTCGAAGCAGTCGCTGTCGGAGACGTTCTGCACGGCGGTGAGCTGGGCAATCGTCTTTCCGTTGGTGAGCAAGGCCTGAAGCACCTGCTCCACTATGGTGGTGATTTCTTCCTGTGTCATAACTGTGTCTGTTCTAAAATCAAAATGTTAGAGTTGTCAACCATTCGCACATTGTTGCCCGTGACACGGCGCAACGTGATGATGTTTCCTCCGTCGGCGGCAGGCTCCAGCTCGTTCACTCGGCGCAGGCTTTGGGTGAACACGAAACTGTCCATGCCGTCCACGAGGATATTTATAGAGGGCGTCTCGCTCTCGTTGCGGGTATATCGCTCTCCGTCGATATACACATACGAGCAGGTGAGCAGCCTGTTCAACAGGGCACCATACCACACGGGCACTCCTTCGGGGCCTCCGAGATGGAAGGTCTTGGTGATGTAGTCCCTGGCGTACAGCTCCACGAGGTCTGCATGCTGGGTAGAAAACTGCTCGTTGGTGACACCGAAAGTCCAGCCGCTGTCCCTGAAACCACCGGGAACGCGGAAGTCGAAGAAATGCGGTATGCCGTTGATGACGGACACCACATCGTCGCGGTCCCTGTTATCCTTGAAGCGGTACTGGATGAGTGCCGTGCGGCCAAGCAGGGCGGCATCGTCGGTGACGCGGAAGATGTCGCTCTCCATCTCCTCGATGACCAGCGTATAGTAACCGAGGCTCAAGCCCGTGAGGTCGCAGAAGTACAACACCTTGCCGGAGTTCATCTGCCATGACTGCCAGGTGATGGTGTCAACGGTGTCTCCCGTGATGGCGTTCCTGATCTCAGCATCTGGCTCTCCCTCGTCCGTGTCGGCCAGCACCTGCACCAGGATGTGGTCGGTCTGTGACCACAGCTGCACATAACGGCTGGGCAGGCCGTCACTGACGTACTGCTCAAAACACAGCGGTGTGAAAGGACTTATCTTCATATCGTGGTGATTGTCTTAACTATTAAAGTATATTCCATGCCGTTGACACGGCCGAAGCGTGCCTTGGCCTCTTTGATGTAGCCGGTGTAGCGGTACCCCTTGTAGTCCAGCTGCACCAGCGAGTTCGGGTCGTCGGCGACATCGGTATCGTCGGTGGAGAATTCCAGCTCGCCAACCGTGAACAAAGCCGTCCCTGCTGGGATTTCGATGTCATTCAACGGATTGTTGCCGTCGCTGGACGTCATCGTGAGCCTTACGGCATCCCCGTTGCCCATTGCGGTGATGAATGAGGCGTTTTTGGACACACATGCCCTCGGGTTATAGATGTGGTTGTTTTCCGGCACATACTTCATGGTGCCTTCGACCTCGAAAGCACGGACGAAGAACACATCCTCATCGTTTTTGTCGTCGGTGGTCTCGCCCGTCTTCTCGCCCTTGCGGATGGTGAACTCGACACCGTACTTGTCGCTGCGGTACTTGCTGATGAGCGACAGCTTGTTGTCGGTGAGGTTGTACCCTGTCTCGTAGTAGTTGGTGAAGTTTATCTCCAGTCGGCCGTTGATCTCGCCGTACTCCTTCTTGTTGTACCCTGCGTCCACCTCGGTGTAGATGAGGCTGTCATTGACGGAATACTTCACGTCGTTGACCTTGTCTATGACCTTCCCCACTTCATCTGTGAACACCTCGGAGCGGTGAACGAACTGAACCTCGTCGCCGACGATGCGGTAGGTGTAGCCGAACACGGCCTCCATCCAGTCGGCAAACTGCTTGAACGTGGAATAGACCTTGGCGTCAGGCATACGGCGCAAAGACTCTGCTGCGAAGATGTAGGTATCGTTTATGAGCCCATCCTCATCAGGCACGATGCTCGCAGTGGCGGTCGGTGAGATGTTGGCCACGATACGCTGCAGCAGTGTCTGCGGCTTGATGCCGGCAATGGTCATGTTGTCTCTCGCGCTGTCCGTCCACGTCATAGACATCTTGCCGTTGTAGATGGTCATCGGTGTGTTCGTCGGGGACGAGGGATTGAACACCATGAGCATCGGGTACTGGTTCTCTGTCAGTCCCTCGAACGACGCCGAAGCGGTCATCTCAATGGCGGTCTGGTATGATGCGGGAGCACCACGGCTTATCCAGTTGCCGTTTCCCTGGTACATGTAAACCACGTTGTCGGTCCAGTAGGACTCGTTGGGGTATGTGTTCCTGCCCACGATGCCGAAGTAGCCGGGGTACAGCCCGAAGATGTCGGTGTTCGCTGCTGCTGCAGCCTTCAACGCGTCGAGGGTGTTGTAGTTGGCATGGGTGCTCTTGCCAATCCACTTGTTCCTCCAACTGCCGTAGCGGAACTCCTTCGTGATGTCGTTATCGCAGAAGGTGTTCCACAGCTGGAAATGCGGGTCATCATCATCAACCCAGAAGCCCATGCGAAGCTCTGCGATGGTGTTGTAGCGGTAATCTTGGAGGCGGCAAAGCACACGGCCGGAGAAATCCAGCCGCACCAGCGGCGACGGCTCTTGGTTGACCTTCGCGAAGAAGCGGTTGATCTCCGTTCCGTCATAGCCGTTGCTCTCGTTGGCAGGCTCCACGAACTCGGTGGAGATGATGGTCGATGCGTCCTCATCCAGCCTGACATTGACATACCCCGCAGCGTTGGAAGTAGTGGGAAACACGAACTTTGCGAGGTTGGAGAACGACATGCGCTTGATTTCCACGTTGGTCCTGGAAAAGTCCGTCACGGGGAACTCGTATTTCTGCCCTTTCTTGCTCTTGATGAGCGAAGCCAGGGCGTTGTCGATGGCCGTAATGGTGAACTTCCCGTTCTCCATCTCGATGCTCGAGAAGTCCAGCGGCGAGCTGAACTGCTCCGTCCAGGTGTGGTCGTTGTTGATGGTGAGCACCGCTATCGACGCCTCGGTGAGCACGCCATTGGTGAGATATGCGTCACGCAGCAGGTCGTAGGCCTCACCGACAAACACGAACTCAGTTGAGAAAGAACGCATCACGCCCGAATAGTCCGTGCGCTTCAACGAGAACGAGATGTCGTCCCAGTTCATCAGGCACTCATCGGGCACTTGGTGCGCCACTCCACCTATCGTCAGTATGTATTTCGTGAGCATAACACAAAATTACCCACGAAAAAAACCGCTTTCCCAATCCCCTGAATTCTTGAGGGTTGGTTCTGCGGTTAAATGGGTGCTAAACCGCTATTTCTTAACTTGTTAGCGGTCTAAATTGTTTCGCTCTCGTTACTTTACCATGTCGGTGGCGCAAAGCAACGCATTACCGGCGATGTAATCCTCGGGAAAGATAGCGCCAAGGGCCTTCGCCATGACGGTCGCCCTTACGTTCTTTGGCAGCTTGCCTTTGCCTTCCTCGTTGATGACCATAATGCTGTTTGCCGTTAGGGTGACAATCTCGATGTTGCCATCAACCAGTCCCTGGAGTTCCTCAAGGGTGTAGTCGGTGAGGTTGGACGGGGCCACCCCTACAGTGACCCCAGTCGCTGTGATTAAGATACCGGCTTTCATACGGCAATGGCGATGAAGTTCTCAACCTTGAAGGAACGGAAGGCCTGCTTCTTGGTGTCCCAATAGCACATGGTGGCGAAGTTGGGAGCCTTGGTGGCAGAGCGTCGGGAAGTGACACCTGCAGGGAGGTTGCACAGTGTGCCGTAAGCGACGCGGGCAGAGCCGTCAACCTTCTCGTAGAAGAACTTGACAACGCCCTTGCGCATCATCTTGGCAAGGCGGTAGAGCGTCCAGGCTTTCTTGAGGGCGGTGCTCCAGTTGACGGTGGTGGACTCAAAGATGTGGTGAGCATAGCTCATAACTCGGGTGCGAAAATTCGTCTTGTTCATAGTTGTAAGAATTAAATGTTTGACTTATAGTTAGTTATTACACTTATAGTATTGCAAATATAATACCAATAAGCGGATGACAGGCAACAAAATGAACTCGAATTTTCGTCTTCCAACTCTTTTTAACTCAATGCTTTATGCACCATCGCACGCCCGTCGTGGATGCGCCTTTTCACCGTACCCAATGGGATGCCCCGGCGCTCGGCAATCTCGGCCAGCGAGTAGCCCTGGGCGAACTCCAGCAGGGTGTCCACCGCCACCGATGCGCTGCCCATGCTGCGGATGATCTTCAACGCATCGTTGTTCTCGGTCACCACGTCTGGACGTGCACCACCATCGCAGTCCTCGTCGCCCATGCGGACGGTGTTCAGGCTCTCAAGCCTGCACCCGGCATTGATCCACAGGTTTCTCATGATGGCCCGACACCATGAGAGCAACGGACGGCTGGGGTCGTAACAGTCCCGGTGCTCCAACGCCCTCGTCACGGCTTCGGCGGCAAGGTCGTGGGCACCCTCATCATGACAGTAGTACCTCGCAAGCCTCTTGAGCTCGAAGTACACCGACACGATGTCGCGGTCAAAGCACACGGCTCGCTTCCAACATGTCACGGGCGGCAGTCTTCATGTCGGCAATCAGTTGGTCAAGTCGCTCATACCTCATCGCCCGCACCTCATCCTGGAGGGCGCGGACCTCTTTGCGGAGTTTCCTAATTTCTTTGGTTGTATTCATAGTTTTGCGTGTTATAATGGTCTGTGCTGTTGGGATGGTGCAAAAGTATAGCGAGAATGCGCCAAAAAATGGCACTATAAGATTAAAAAAAGCAAAACACCAACAAATGTGGTATTTTGCCAACGAAACAATTACACAAAAAATATTCCAAATTATGCGCAACAAGGGGTGAAAAATATTCCCCACCCCCTCGAAACGCAATATATTAGGCAATTCACATGAACAATCTTACCGATCGCGGCATCTTGGCTATTGCCTTGCTGCGCTCCACGGCTTGGTGCACCAGGTTGGCATAGATGGCCGCATTGGTGTGCGACGGGTCGATGTTCATGTGGAACACTCCCATCACACTCGCAATCTCGCTGTACCACTCACGGCGTGTCTGATCCGCAGAGTGAGACTTGGCTTTCTTCACCTTGCGCTCGGCAATGCGCTCGGTCTCGTACTTCACCTCGCCGAGGATAGCCTGACAGCGCTCCATGACGGTCTCATCGGAGGCGATGTGCCGCTCTTCTATGCCCAGCAGCAAAAGCACCTCACGCGCAAGATCGTGACGACCGTGGGCACACAACAGGATGCAGATGCGGGCACATTTTTCCTTCATCTTGAACTTCGACAGCTTCTCGGAGTCCATCAGTTCCACCCTCGCCTGCGTAGGGGAGGCGATGGACTTGTACTCGGAAAGGATGGCCTTCACATTGGGCAACACATCGCTATCTACAAGCAATTCGTCATTCTCACAGAGCACGGTGTAGTCACCGCACGACAACTCGATGAGTTCCTTCAATGTCAGTTGGTCTAGTCTCGTTTTCATGTGCGGCGTTTGATGTATGCGTCGTGGCGCTGGCGGCGCATTTCCCTGGTGATTGTTTTCTCAAGGCTGGCGAGGTTCCTCGTCACGGCACTGGTATTTGCGGCTACCCTGTCCTCAAGTGCTGAATAGTCGTTGATGATGACCGGCTGGCCACTCGATTTGTCGCGGGGGATGGACATGGGCAGCGATGCGCCAATGCGCTCGATGGTTTCCCTCGTCACCTCGGGGAATACCTGCGCACCCTTGGGCAGGTCAACGAGTGTCGGTTCATCAGGCGTGAGCCACACATTATGTCCAGACACAACCAACTCGGTCTTTCCACCGTCACCGACCACAGCAAGGCCACCAGGGTGAGGCTTGCCCTTGGTACCTTCCTTGTACGCCTTGATTGGCTGTGCCAATGCGGTGGCGATTTGGATGGCACCCATGGCTCCAACCAAAGCCATCATCACCCAGTTGGGTGAAGCCTTCATGATGCCCAATGCAGTGGCAATGCCAATCTGGCTGATGCTGTTGGCCTTCTCGGCAACGGCACGCTTGTACTCGGCCTGGGCCTTTTTCTTCTCGAGGGCTTCCTGAGCCTTGGCGGTTCGGGCCTCTGCCTCACGTTTGCGAAGCTCGGCCTCCTCTTTGGTGATGGTGCCATGTTCCTCAAGTTCATCAATCTGGGCAATCTGCGCCTCATGGTGGGCTTCCTCAGCGTCCATCTGCTCCTCAATCTTGGAGATCTGACCGTCATACATCGCAGTGAACAGGTCACTGACGGCACTGATGGCCTGCCCGACCTTCTGCGCCCAGTCCTGGATGGCATCCATGCGCTTGTCTCGGGCATCCTGTTCTGCGTCAATGGCACGTTCCAACTCGTTTTCCTCAGCATTGGCGACAGCCTTCGCCAAATCCATCTTCGCCTTGGCAAGTTCCTTGGCGATACGCTCTCGGTCTTCATCGCTCATGTCCTCAACAGCGAGGGCATCTTCAAGGCCCTTGATGGACGCCTGAGCCACCTCGATGGCGCTCTGCTCTGCGAGTTCTGCCGACTCCTTCGCATAGCGTCTGCGGATTTCGGCGATTTTCTGCTCGTTACCCTCCGCCTGACGCATCTCATCAATGTAGAGTTCACGCAGGATGTTGGCCTTCTCGGCATGGGAGGCGGTGATGGAGGCAATCTCCATCTCGTTCTGCTCTTCGATGAGGGCGAGGCGGTCGGCACCCATGTTGGCGATGGTGTCGTTCAAGGCCTGCTCGTTGTCCTCAATCTGCTGCTGATATTCACTGACGATGGCTGCAACGGCCTGCTCCCTGGCATCGGCAAGATCGGTGGTGTCCTTCTTGTACTTCTTCGCCTCGGCAATGGCCTTGTCATACTTCTCCTGCTCGGCGGCAATGGCTTGGTCGCGGTCCTTGATGATCAGCTTCTCCTTCTCTTCATACAACGACCTCACGACATCCAACTGTCGATTGTAGGTGTCAATGGCGGCATCCGTGATGATGGCGTTCATGGCGATGTTGCGGTCAATCTCGGTCTCACGGAACTTATCCATCATCTCACTGGCCTCCTTGATGAGTTCCTGCATGTCGGCCTCGGCATCTGCAGCGCCGTTGTCGGCCTTGCCGGTCTTTTTGGTGGAGCCTTTGCGGGTGGACTTGCTGCCTGACGAACCAGGCTTGGTGGTAGAGCCTCCGTTGAGCTGTATCTGACGTTGCAGGACACCTCGCTGACTCTTGATGATGTTAGACAGTTCAGTGTATCTTCTCAGGTACTCCTCGGCGACCTTCAAGTCACCGTCCACCTGCGCCTCGGCATAGCGATGGAGCAATACCTGGGCCTCGGCCTCCCACTTGAGCACATCAAGGTAGGTCTCGCTGATGTCCGTCAAGGCCTTTTTCCATTGGGCAAGGCTTTGGTAATAGCCCAGCGACTCGCCATATTTTGAGTTCAGTTCATCGACAAGCTGTTTCTCTTCCTTTGCCGAACCGTTGAAGTCGTTCACCACACTGGTGTAGTATTTCATCTCTCCAGCGGTCTCGGCTGCAGCCTTGCCACTGTCTTTGATGTCATTGTTCAACGCCTCGAGACGTTCTGCGGTTTCCTCGGCCTCCTTGTTGAACTCCTTGATGCCTTCATACAGGGCGACAATCAGCGCAATCACGGCACCGATACCCAGTGCGGCGAGGGCGAGCTTCAATGCGGTGGCGGCAGCGGTAGCACCCGTGAGTGCTACTGTCTCCACTCCCACGGCAGCGGTATGAGCTCCAGAGGCGACGGTGGCGGCTTCGGTACCTGCAGCAACGGCACTCTCGGCAACGGCGGTCTCCGTAGCGGCTACGGCCTCGGTCTGCATGGCGGTGGCCTCGGCGGCAGTCGCGGTGGTAAGAGTTGCTTTCTCAATGCCCAACAGCTTCAAGATGGCATGGTAGGCACGATAAGCACCTGTACCGTTAGTGGTCAACTCGGTGGAGATCTTCTGAATGCCATTCATCATCGACATGATGCCCATGAGCTTCTGAGTGGCCTTGGCGGCATCCTCGCTCTCCATGCCGAAGGCACTCAACGCTCCCTCGAAGGCCTGCCAGCCTCCCACTGCGGTCTCAATTACACTGATACCCTGTGTCAAGCCCTGCGTGTCGTTCGCATAGTCGTTGATGGTGTCTTTGGCATCTGCCATGGCATCCTTGAGCGTACCGGCACGCTCGGCCACCTGGAGGAACGCCTCACTGGTGGGGTCAACGCCATCGGCCAGCATCTGCGCCATCTGCATGGTGAGTTCCTTCAGCTCGGTACGCAACGACTTCCCGGCAATGGCATAGTTGCCCACGTTGCGTTGGAACTCGCCCATGTCGGCGGCCATGTCCTTGAGGTGGGCATCCAAAGTCTGGATTTCCTTCTCAAGGGCCTTGCCTTCGGCTCCATTCTTCTGCTCCTCGTTGAGTTGCTTCTGCGCCATCTTCATGCGTTCCAACTCAAGCGACAGGCGTTGGTAGGAACCTTCGGCAGCCTGCATCATCTTGGTCTCGTTGTTGAGGATCTTCTGCAACTCCTGCTTGGCGGTCTTGAGCTCCAGTTCACGGCGGGTATATTCCTCAGCACCGATGGCCTGGTTCTTATACGCATCCTTGAGGTTCTTCATCTCCTTGTTGTACCTCGCCAACAGTGCCACGTTCTGCTCATGCGTGCCGAGGACACTCTTTGCGATGTCGAGGCCTCGCTGCTGCTCGGTGTAAGCCTCACGCTGCGCCTTGTTGAGCATCTCCTGCTCTGCAAGCTGGCGGGAAATGGTGTTGGTGGTGTTGGCGATGACCTGGGCTTGCTGCTGCTGGATGTTCGTCAGCTGCTGGGTGGCCTGCCCTGCCCTCTGCATCTGCTGTTCATAAACCTTTTCCACTTTTTCAAGGTCGCCCTGCACCTCCACAGGGATTTTCAGACCTTTCGCCATCTCGGTAGCAATACCCTTGTAATG
>JAEEGI010013532.1_pt1 | contig 17296 bp, 11 predicted proteins | sample 8958751 | NCBI WGS metagenome assembly JAEEGI01 (sample SAMN16246545, study PRJNA631951) | gut metagenome | biome: gut microbiome; feature: rumen; material: KS-attached | host: Bos | place: Iran: Karaj | collected 2018-10
TAGTTTTGCCGAAAAGAAGATTTCTTAACAAGTATTAACTATGTCACACCCTACAGACCATACAGACGACGATTATCTGAACGATTTCCACAGAGAATGGAACGAAAGATGCATGAAGGAACGAGAAAGAACACAATCAATGCGCTTTACTTACGAGTATGCGAAAGCACAGTCCGACCGAATGAACGAGCTCGTCCGGAAGCAAGAAGAAGAATTGAGGAAAAACAGAAAGAAATCTTAGAGCCGCAAGCAAATATTCCCCAACATTAAAAACTTGCCAGCAGCCACAGTCATCTGCCAGACTAACAAAGAAAAATAAACAATCCTTTCCGCCTTTCGCTCGTTTTTTGTAACTTTGCAACAAAATGTTTCTTATCAACACATTATTTTATGAACGCTGAAGAAATTGACAAAATAATCGAGGAGGCACAGAGTGCCGACAAAAAACTCGGAAAGAGTTCAAAGAAAGAGTTTCCAACCGAAAAGGTTCGCGCCGTGCTAAATGCCCTGTTCATCATCGCCGCAGTGGCAACCGTTGTCGTCTACTTTATGAAGCCCGACGACAAGGCTCTCTTCTATATGATTGGATTCGGTGCGCTGGGAATTAAGATTGTAGAGTTCATAATCCGCTTTACTCTGTAAATGAACCGCAAAGAGCGAGCCGACTTATTGCTAAAACAACTGTGCAACGGTCTGTACGAGAAGGAACAGGCCGTTGCATTGTCGTTGCTGTGTGCCGTTGCCGGAGAGAGCATCTTTCTTCTGGGTCCTCCCGGAGTGGCCAAGTCAATGATTGCCAGAAGAATGAAGCAAGCATTCAGAGACGGAAAGAACTTCGAATATCTGATGTCGCGTTTCTCTACGCCCGACGAGATTTTCGGTCCTGTCTCAATCTCCCGACTGAAAGACGAGGACAAGTACGAGCACATAACCGACGGCTATCTGCCCGAGGCTGACGTTGTATTCCTCGACGAGATTTGGAAGGCCGGTCCGAGCATTCAGAACACGCTTCTTACGGTGCTCAACGAGAAGATTTTCCGCAACGGACAGAACACCGTTCCGCTGCCGCTGAAACTTCTGATTTCGGCATCTAACGAGCTGCCAGCCGAGGGCGAAGGACTCGAAGCCTTGTGGGACAGATTCCTGATTCGCTACTTCGTGAACCCTATCGAAGATCCGAGCAGTTTTGAGTACATGATAACATCCGACAACGTACAGATTGAGGCAGAAATAGACAAATCTCTGACTTTCAACGAGGAAGAATACGCCGAATGGCACGAGCAGAGCAAGAAAACGGCTTATTCAGCAGGAATAATGCAGACGATTCATGCCATAAAAAACCTAATCAACGAGTACAACCAGCACGATGAGCGCGAGGAAGAGCGACAGCCTCTCTACATCTCCGACCGCCGTTGGAAGAAGATTTTCGGGCTGATGCGCACCGCCGCATTCATCAACAACGAAACAAGCATCCATTATGCCGACTGCTCGCTGATGATGTACTGTCTGTGGGACAATCCCGACCAACTCGACGACATTGAGGAGATTGTAAACAAAGGCATTCACCAAGGAATGAGAATAGGAATCGGGCTCGAAGACCTCCGTCAGGAAGTGCTTCGTATTCAGGACGATATGCGTTCGTTTACAAGTGTAAAGGAGATGACCGACCACAGCATAAAGACGGTAAACTCGTTCTTTCACCAGATTAACGGCTACTCAACACGCGGCCGGGTGCTAATCTACGCCGCAGAATACGAGGCTCTGAAGATGAACGAAAGCACGATGTTCTATTTCAGCAAGCCTAAGAACATGACAAACACCTACGTCATGAAACGATACGACCGCACAAAACTGCTCAACATCGACCCTCGCAACATCATTCAGATAAGCAAGGGCGTGCGCTCCGTAATCATCTCCGGAACATCATATCCGCTTGAACTTGAGCAAGATGCAAAACCTCTCGACCTAAACCATACCGACAAGGACATAGAGAACCGCATCGGAAAATGTATCGACCATTATCAGTTTCTGCTCGACGAATACAAGCGTCTCGAAGCCGAAGAAGCCGACTACATCAACGGCAGTCTGTTCATCGACAACCGCCAGAAACGCGCCCTCAGAAAGGCTTTCAAGGAGATGCGCACCGAAATTACCGACTACAACAACGAGATAAAGGAAATTCAGCAGACGTATTATGGACAAGGCTGACGAACGATTAGCATACGAATATCTGCTGGAGCTATATCGCGACATGCTGATTAGGCGCGTGAAGGAAGACGAGAACTCGCTCATCAGCAACGGCATAGCCACCGAGATGGAACTAAAGTCGCAGGCCGACAGTTATTTCGGTCGCACGTGCCAGTCGCTGCAATCGCTCTACTCAAAATACAACGGACAGTGGAACACGCTGAACCAGTGCGAGTTAAAGAACGACCAAGAAATGCTCATCTTCCTTTCGCAGATGCGCTACAACTTCGTGCGCTTCTACGACGTTGAGGAATTCAACATAGACTACCATCTGCAAAACCTGAAACGATACCGCGTCTGTACAGCCGAATTTGCCACGCAGCGCAACATTTTCATGCAGAAATGGCGGCGGCTATTGTACGACATGGAGTTCAACTTCCAGATGCAGCACATAAACCGTCTGTGCGACGAATTCTGCGCCGAACAAGCCCGAATCTACAAGAAAGTAAGGCTAAAATTCGCCATCGGAAGCGGCGGAAAACTGTCGCGGCTGATGTACCTTCTGCGCGACGAGAAGGAAGAGGTTATCGACGAGATTTTCGAGTACAAGCGATATGCCGAGAAGAGCAGCAAGGTCAAGGAGATTGTCGAAAAAATAGGTCGGGAGCAATCAGTAAGAAAGCGTAACCACGCGGCAAAATCGGGCTCTAAAAACGGCTGGACAACTCGCCATGCCACCCACAGCGACATCGTCGGCATTGTAGAAGGCAATAATATAACATCTTTATTGCCAATAGAATATGCGTTTTTAAGCGACAAAGAACTTCAACCGATTTTTATGCGCAAGATGCGCGAGAAGAAATTGCAGGTTTTCGAATACGCAAGCAAGGAGCGTGCACGTCTCGACCGCACAATCCAGAAAGGCAACGAGGCCGAAGAACCCGAACGCAAAGGTCCTTTCATCATCTGCGTAGACACATCGGCATCCATGATGGGCTATGCCGAGGTTATGAGCAAAAGCATAATCCTTGCCATTGCCGAGATGAACGATGCGCGTCAGCGACCGTTCCACATAATCAATTTTTCAGAGAACATTTCTACAATAACAATCCGCAATCTCGAACTTGACTTCAAGAAACTCGTCCACTTTCTCTGCATAAGTTTTCACAAAGGCTCGGACATCGCCCCTGCGGTCGAGGATGCCGTGAAGAAGATGGAAGAAGCCGATTTCAACACGGCCGATTTGTTCATCCTCTCCGATTTCCGTCTCGACCCGATGCGCGACGATACTTGGGCACGGCTCAAAAGGCAGAAACAGAAGGGAATGAGAATTTTCGACATCGCCTTCGACCCTCCCGAATCGAACGATTATCTGAAATGTGCCGATGAGATTTTCAACTTGTAAAAGATTATTATACTGATGATTACAATAAAATATGCCAATAATCTGCCAGCCATGCAGATAGCCGGCAAGGTTAACGAAATTCTGAAAACCGACAGTCGCGTTGTGATTACCGCCCCTCCGGGAGCTGGAAAGTCGACTGTTCTGCCGCTCACGATTATGCAAGGTCTGCCCGACGATGGCAAGATTCTGATGCTCGAACCGCGCCGACTGGCTGCAAGACAGATAGCCGCACGAATGTCGCAGATGATTGGCGAGCCTGTGGGCAAGACCGTTGGCTACCGCGTGAGATTCGACAACAAGGTGTCGGATTCTACTCGTATTGAGGTACTTACCGAAAGTATTCTGACGCGCATGATTGTTGCCGACTCAACCCTCGAAGGCGTGTCGGCAATCATCTTCGACGAGTTTCACGAACGCAACTTGGCATCCGACATCGCCCTTGCCCTTTCGCTCGAGGCTCAACAGATTATCCGCCCCGACCTCAAAATCATCATCATGTCGGCAACGATAGATGCCGAGGGCATCAGTCGCACACTCGGCGCACCAATCGTCGAGAGCGAAGGCAGAATATTCCCTGTAGACGTAATCCACAGCCAAGATGAGGCTACCGAGCAGAATGCCGCCGAAGCCGTAGCCCACGCCATCAGACAGGCGCACAAGGAGCACGACGGCGACATTCTGGCGTTTCTGCCGGGCGAAAGCGAGATTCTGAGATGCAAGGAGATGCTTGGCGACTCGCTCGGAAAAACGAGCGTATACCCTCTCTACGGACTTCTCTCGCAACGCGAGCAGAACCTCGCCATTGCGCCAAGTGCCGAGGGCGAGCGCAAGGTCGTTCTTGCCACGTCGATTGCCGAGACATCGCTCACAATCGAGGGCGTGCGCATCGTAATCGACTCAGGACTGCATCGCACAATGGAGTTCGACCCTCGCAGCGGACTCAGCCATCTGAAAACCAAGCAGATAAGCATGGATATGGCAAACCAGCGCACCGGTCGCGCCGGCCGAACGGCTCCGGGAGTATGCTATCGCCTGTGGTCGCTTGCAACCGAACATCGCATGGACGAGAACCGCCTGCCGGAGATTCTTACAGCCGACCTCACGCCAATGGTGCTCGACATCACGGCATGGGGCGAGAAGCCGCTCGAAAGCATCGCATGGCTCACCACTCCGCCCATAAAGCAAGTTGAGCAGGCGCGCGAACTGCTGAAAATGCTTGGCGCGATAGCAGATGATGGCAAGATTACGGCTCACGGGCGCAAGATGTCGGCTCTGCCATGCCATCCGCGAATTGCGCAGATGCTAGCCACCGCCGAAACGCCCGAGATGAAGTCTCTCGCCACCGACATCGCCGCCCTTCTCGAAGAGCGCGACCCTCTTTCTGTACGCAACTCGTCAGCCACCGCCGATGCCGACATCAACACTCGCCTTTCTGCCTTGCGAAGGGCACGAAAAGGCAACGCATCTGGCAAGGTATGGCAGCGCATAATGATGGCAAGCGAACATTATCGCCACATCGCCAAGACGAAAGAAGATAACACCGAACCCGACATCTACGCCACCGGAATGTTGCTTGCATCTGCCTATCCCGAACGCATAGCAATGGCTCTGAAAGGCGAATACAACACATTCATGCTGTCGTGCGGCGACAAGGCCGTAATAGACAAGGATGATGCTCTGTCAGCCTACGACAATCTTGCCGTGGCGCAGGTTGTAAATAACAGAATTATTCTTGCTTCCCCACTGGATATTAAAGACTTAAAAAGTTTTGCTAAAGTAAAAGATAATATATCGTGGGATAACCGTCAGGGCTGCATCGTGGCACAACGCGAATACAAAATCGGCTGTCTGCTGATAGATTCCAAGCCTATTTCCGACGGAAATTCCGAAGCAATAAAGCAAACCATCTGCAACGCCGCGCAGAAGTACGGCACAAGTATGCTCAACTTCTCGGACGAGGTGCAGAACCTACAGCGGCGCGTGGCGGTAGTGGCAGAATGGCATCCCGAGATGCAGTTGCCCGACCTCTCTACCGAGGCGGTTCTAAGGCGAGCCGACGAGTGGCTTCCGTTCTATATCGGCAACAGTACAACCACCGCCGAACTGAAGAAAATAGACCTCTGCGAGGCTCTGTGGTCGCTCCTTGCCTACGAACAGCAGACCGAGGTTGAACGCCTTGCACCAACCCACATTAAAGTGCCGACTGGCAGTCGCATAAAGATTGAGTATCGCGTGGGAGCAGAGTTGCCAATCCTTCGCGTGCGCCTTCAGGAATGTTTCGGAATGGACAGCACGCCACGCATAGACGACGGCAAGCGAGCCGTGCTTATGGAACTTCTCTCGCCCGGATTCAAGCCCGTTCAGCTAACGCAAGACCTCAACAGTTTTTGGCAGAACACTTATTTCGAGGTGCGCAAGGAACTGAAACGCCGATACCCAAAGCATTCGTGGCCCGACAATCCGCTCGAATCGGAAGCCGTGCGAGGCGTAAAACGCAACAAGCAATAATTAACATAGAGCAATAAAACAGCGGTTTAGAGCCAAAATCAAAGTCAAAAATTGGATTTCTGAATTTTATGAAGTATTTTTGCACTTTATTTTTTGCGGCAAATTAAGACTGGAGATAGATAAGAGATAAAAAGAGAAATAATATAAGTGTTTAAAGACAAAAAAAAATTAAATTAGGGTAAATGAAAGGTTTTGTATTTAAGCCACGTTTATTTTCGACGTTGCGCAATTACAACAGACAAACATTCATGGCCGACCTCATGGCCGGTATCATTGTGGGTATCGTGGCTTTGCCGCTGGCAATCGCCTTCGGTATTGCATCGGGAGTAACTCCTGAGAAGGGAATCATAACCGCCATCGTAGCCGGTTTCCTTATCTCGGCATTCGGTGGAACGAAAATCCAGATTGGCGGTCCTACCGGCGCGTTCATCGTAATCGTGTACGGAATCATTCAGGAGTACGGAATGAGCGGACTTGCAATAGCCACTTTCATGGCTGGTATCTTCCTTCTTCTGCTTGGTATCTTCCGTCTCGGAACAATAATCAAATACATTCCTTATCCTATCGTTGTGGGCTTTACCAGCGGTATCGCGCTTACAATCTTCACTACTCAGGTGAAGGATTTGTTCGGTCTTACAATCGAAGGCGGAATACCTGCCGACTTTATCGCTAAGTGGGGCGTTTACTTGCAGAATTTCGCTACAATAGACCCTTGGTGTACTGGCGTGGGAATTCTTAGCATCATCATCATCGCCGTTACTCCTAAGTTCTCGAAGGTTATTCCGGGCTCGCTCATCGCCATCGTTGTTATGACCGTTGCCGTTTACTTCCTGAAGCAGAACGGCATGGGAACAAGCATCGAAACCATCGGCGACCGCTTCAGCATCAGTTCTGAAATTCCTGAGGCTGCGTTGCCTGCCATCAACTGGGAGGTTATAAAGAAACTTATCTCGCCAGCCATCACCATCGCATTGCTCGGCGCAATCGAGAGTCTTCTGTCTGCCGCTGTTGCCGACGGTTATATTGGCGACCGCCACAACTCTAATCAGGAACTTATCGGTCAGGGTATCGCAAACATCGTTACCCCAATCATCGGCGGTATTCCTGCAACTGGCGCAATTGCCCGAACAATGGCAAACATAAACAATGGTGGTAAGACTCCTATTGCCGGAATTGTACACGCAGTTGTCTTGCTGCTCATCTTCCTGTTCCTGATGCCGCTTGCACAGTACATCCCAATGAGTTGTCTTGCCGGCGTTCTGGTTATCGTTTCTTACAATATGAGCGGCTGGAGAACATTCCGCGAGATGTTCAACAATCCAAAGTCCGATGTAAGCGTGCTTTTGACAACATTCTTGCTTACAGTAATTTTCGACCTTACTTACGCTATCGAGTACGGCTTGATTCTTGCCTGCCTTCTTTGTATGCGCCGTATGGCCGAGACAACTCAGGTTTCGGTTATTATCGATGAGATTGACCCTAACGCCGACACAGATGCCGATACTCACGAGGAGCATCTTGCCGTGCCTGAAGGCGTTGAGGTTTACGAGATTAACGGTCCTTACTTCTTCGGAATTGCCAACAAGTTCGAGGAGATGATGGCTGATTTGGGCACCGACCGTCCAAAGGTTCGAATCATCAGAATGAGAAAAGTTCCTTTCATCGACTCAACCGGTCTGCACAACCTCGAGAACCTCATCTCTATGAGCAAGAAGGAGAACATCAAGGTTATCCTTTCGGGCGTAAACGAGAAGGTTCAGTCGGTTCTTATCAAGAATCACTTCGATACTAAGATTGGCAACGCCAACATTTGCAGCAACATCAACATAGCTCTTGAGCGTGCTAAAGTTGTTATTGCCGAGGCGTAAATCCTGCCAAATACAGAAAAAACTCACAAGTCCGCATCTGGATTTGTGAGTTTTTTTGTATTATGTAAGGAAATTGGCTATATGTCCTCAACGAGCGATGCCATTCCGCCTTGGCTCGTCTCCTTGTAAAGCGACGGAAGGTCGTGCCCCGTCTGCTTCATAACCTTCACAATCTTGTCGTACGACACATGATGATGTCCGTCCGACTGGAGCGCGAACTGAGCCACGTCTATCGCGCGAGAGGCGGCAAAGGCGTTGCGTTCTATGCACGGAATCTGAACCATTCCGCACATCGGGTCGCAGGTCATTCCAAGATGATGCTCCAACCCCATCTCGGCGGCATACTCAATCTGCGACTGACTACCGCCCAGCAACTGACAGGCAGCCGCGGCAGCCATAGCGCAAGCCACTCCCACCTCGCCTTGACAGCCCACCTCTGCTCCGCTTATCGAGGCATTCTGCTTGGCTACGTTTCCGATTAGTCCGCCGGTAGCAAGGGCTCGCAGAATACGAATCTCCGAGAAGCCCTGCGTCTGCTCCAGATGATAGAGCACCGCCGGCATCACTCCGCACGAGCCGCACGTCGGGGCAGTAACCACCGTTCCGCCCGAAGCGTTCTCCTCGCTTACGGCAAGCGCGTAGGCATAGATGAGCGAACGTTCCTGAAGCAGCGGCTTGTAGCTCGTTGCCTTTGTGTAGTAGTTTGCCGCCTTGCGAGGCAGTTTAAGCGGTCCGGGCAGAACGCCCTCGTTAGTAAGACCGTTGGAGATGCTTTGCTTCATGGCGTTCCACACCTCGCCCAGATAGTCCCAGATGTCCTTCTGCTCGCACATCTCTACATATTCCCAGTAGTTGCGGCCGTTGTCGTAGCACCATTTCATTATCTCCGTCAGATTGGGATAGGCGTATGTCTCTGCCACGTCGAATTTGTCGAAGCCCTTGCCTTCGGACAGCGCGCCGCCGCCCACGCTGAACACCGTCCAGTCGTTTAGCAGATTCTGCTGCGAGTCGTAAGCCTGAAAGCGCATTCCGTTGGGATGATACGGCAGAAACGTCTGCGGTTCCCAGCGTATTTCGAGCTGTCCGTGTCCTTTCAGAACATCGCCAATGGCTTGGTCGGTCATGTGCCCCTTGCCCGTGGCTGCCAGACTGCCGTAAAGCGTTACAACATACTTGGCGGCATCGCTACATCTCTCCAGAAATATCTCTGCCGCATGCTGAGGACCCATCGTGTGACTGCTCGACGGGCCTCTTCCAATTCTATAAAGTTCTTTCAGAGTTTTCATGGAACAAAGGTATTATAAATACAAAAAATATGCATTATCAGTTGAGTCAATTCTGAATGTTTTGTTCCTTTTTCTTTCATAGTAGAGGATATTGTCGAGAAAAACTTCTGTTTTGAAAGCCTTTCTTCGGCATTTATAATGAAATGGCAGATAGGCAGATTATGACTTTTTTCAGCGATGATTCATCGTTTTTTCTTCCTGCGATGTTTTCTTTGTCCTTTACTTTCAACTTTCTTAAATTTCTTTCGTTCTCTTATATAGCAGAATATCCAAACCACAGGTATTGCGAAAAAAAATGGAATACAATGAGCATCAGAAACAGCCTGATGCGATTCGAACATTGAATCATGTTCTGCATCGTAATATAGCTTGAGCGATTTTATGGAATCAAAACTACAATACGATTTTTTCATATGTACCCTATAAGTTTTCCCATTATATAATATTTCTGCATGAGCATGTTTTCCGCCCTTAATTTCCTTAACCTCAAAACAACCCATAGGAATAGGTTCTTCCTGCTCCATTACTTTCTTCTCTTTATTCCAATTATGGAGCCCGATAAAACCTATATACACGCAAAAGCAACAACCAAAAAATACAACCTTTTTACTTAATTCCATAACCGCAAACCAACCTTACCCTCTTCTTCTAAACTCAGCACACACAACGGCAGTGGCGATGGCAACATTTAGACTCTCGGCACATTCCGAGCCTTCGGGATAGTTCGGGATATAAAGTTTGTGCGACACGCGTTTGCGCATCTCCTCGCTCAAGCCCTTGCCCTCGTTTCCCATAACGATAAGTCCGCGTTGCTGAAGGTCTTGCGTGTAGATGTTTCCGCCGTCGAGCAGAGTGCCGTAGACAGGCACGTCGTTGCCGAGCGAATCAACAAGTTCGGGAAGCGACGTGTAATGAACACGCACGCGCGCCATTCCGCCCATGGTAGCCTGAACGGTCTTTGGGTTGAAGATGTCGGCTGTATCGGCAGAGCAGAACACATCGCTGATGCCAAACCAGTCGGCAAGGCGCACGATTGTTCCGAGGTTGCCCGGATTCTGCACGCCGTCGAGAGCTATGCACAGATTTTCGGCAATGGTCTTGCGAGCATCAACATCATAGTCGGGCTGTTCGAACACGGCCACAACCTCTTGCGGTGTTTCCAGAAAGCTAATCTTGCGCAGTTCGTCTTGCGTGGCATCCTTAACCGTAACGCCGTTGAGCGATGCCTCGTTAGCCTCAATCCATTGCTGAAGGGCATAGACGGCGCGCAGTCTGAATGTGCCAATCAGTTCGCCAACAAGTTTCGGTCCTTCGGCAACGAAGGCTTTCTCCTCGCGGCGTTTCTTCTTCAGTTCGAGCGAGTGTACGAATTTTATGTCGTTCTTACTAATCATATCCAATAAAAATAACGGTCGCCGCCGCGCAAAATGAAAATATGCAAAGCGCACGGACGAAGCCGTCTGAAGGGTTGTCGTTATTAAAATACATGCAAAATTACATAAAATTTTCACAAATCAAAATAATTAAGTACCTTTGCTCTCCGAAACAAATTATTTACTCTAAGATGCGTAGGACAACCCACTATTTCTTGCTTTCGGCACTCGCCACGCTGTGTTCTTGCTCGGTATCCAAGTTCATTCCCGAGGGAGAGCATCTGCTCGACGAGGTAAGCGTCGTTTCGGAAAGCAAGGACGTAAAGGCAGGCAATCTGCACGGATATGTTAGGCAGAATCCTAACGCATCGTGGTTCAGCACGTTCAAAGTGCCGCTGCACATCTATTCGATGTCGGGACTCGACTCAACAAAGTGGAGAAACCGCACGCTCCGCAAGCTGGGCGAGGCTCCGGTAATCTATGATGCCGAACTTGCCGAGCGTTCTGCCAACGACCTCAGGATTGTTATGCAGAACATGGGATACATGGGCGCATCGGTAGATGTAGACACCACTACGAACAAGCACAAGATTAAGGTTAAGTATCTGCTCAAGCCGGGCGAGCTGTATTATGTGCGCAACCTTAACTTCAACATTCCCGACACGGCGGTAGCCCGCGTGCTGCGCAACGACTCGGCAAACTCTCTGCTCAGACCGGGAATGGTATTCAGCATCAACACTCTTGAGCAGGAGCGAAGCAGAGCCGCAACGCATCTGCAAAACTCTGGCTACTATCACTTTAACAAGGAATTCATATCGTTTACAGCCGATACTTGCAGCGGCTCTAAGATGGTAGACCTGACCTTAAACTTGAAGCTGTACAAGCAGACTAACAGTTCGGAACCTACCATGCATCGCAAATATACGGTAAACAGCGTTAATATACTTGCCGATATTGACAACGTGCGTCCGCGCCGCATCGACACGATAAAATACAACGGCTACAACGTTCTGTACGAGAAAGGCAGACTGAGATACCGCCCTAAGGTTCTGACGCGCCACACGCACATCAGACCGCAGTATCCGTATCGCGAGAGAGCCGTACAGAGCACATACACGTCGATGGGACGCCTTCAGTATCTGAAATATACAACCATCAACTTCCGCGAGAACAGCGCAGACTCCACGCTTCTCGACTGCTACATCAACCTTACGCACGGACGCTCAAAATCGTTCAGTTTCGAGGTTGAGGGAACAAACTCGGCAGGCGACCTTGGAGCGGCATCTGCCGTTACATTCCAGCACCGCAACCTGTTCAAGGGCTCGGAGCTGTTGCAGATAAGAGTGCGCGGCGCATACGAGGCTATCAGCGGTCTGGAGGGATACAGCGACAACAACTATACCGAACTTGGCGCTGAGGCTTCAATCCGATTCCCGTCGTTCCTCTGCCCTTTCCTGAAGAACGATTTCCGCCGCAGGGTGAATGCCACTTCTGAGCTGAGCCTTCAGTACAACACGCAAAACCGCCCCGAATTCAAGCGCAGGGTGGCAACTGCCGTATGGCGATACCGCTGGAACCAGTACCGCCGAAAGGCGCAGCACAAGGTCGATGTGCTCGACCTGAACTATGTTTACATGCCGTGGATTTCAGAGAAGTTCAAGCACGACTATATCGACAGCCTCGGCAACCAGAACGCCATTCTGAAATACAATTACGAGAATCTGCTCATCACCAAGGCGGGCTACACATACAACTACAACTCGCTCGGAATGGCAAACTCTAACGCGTCTTACGGCACAAATGCCTACAACATACGCTTTAACGTAGAGTCGTCGGGCAACCTGCTGTATGCCGTTACATCAACCTTCAAGACAGCCAAGAACGAGCATGGACAGTACAAGGTGGGCAACATAGCCTATGCGCAGTTTCTGAAGGGCGACTTCGATTTCTCCAAGGGTTTTGTGATAGACAAGAAGAACTCCGTAGCGGTTCACATCGGCTTCGGAATAGCCTATCCTTACGGCAACTCCACGGTTCTTCCGTTCGAGAAACGTTACTTCTCGGGTGGAGCAAACTCGGTTCGCGGATGGTCGGTAAGAACGCTCGGTCCGGGCTCGTATGCCGGAAGGGACAAGACGATAAACTTCATCAACCAGAGCGGCGACGTTAAGCTGGATATGAACATTGAGTACCGCACATTCCTGTTCTGGAAGGTGAACGGCGCGGTATTTATCGATGCCGGAAACATCTGGACTGTGCGCCAGTACGACGACCAGCCGGGCGGTGAATTCAGGCTTAACAAGTTCTACAAGCAGATTGCGGCTTCGTATGGTCTTGGACTGCGTTTCAACTTCGATTATTTCATCGTACGATTCGACGGCGGCGTAAAGGCTGTCGACCCTCGCGACGGCTACAAGCGATTCCCTATCGCACATCCAAATCTGTCGCGCGACTTTGCCTTCCACTTTGCCGTTGGTCTGCCATTCTGATGCTTTTCAGACATATCCAAGCCGATTAGTTTTACAAACCACAAATGCAGAAAGCGTCGCCCCACCGTTCAGACGAATTTGCCGTTCGTATGTTCTGCCGAATTTGTCGCTCGACCTATGGTCGCTCTTACCTTTGCATCGGATTATAGATAATGTTCTAAATGTCCGATGTTAAACATCGTATAAATTTAGTTCATGCGGCAACAATTTTGTAGTTTCGCTAGAGATTGTGGCCGTGGAGGGCGAGAGCATTGTGTCGCTAGGTAAGCCGTCTGACTATATCGTTAGCAAGACCTTCGTCCGCCCTCCTTTTAAAGTCTTTAGAGTCTGAACAAAGAATCGTAGCACGTCGCTGGACGATGCAGTGTCCGACAAGAGTGAAGTCGAGGAAGGCTTTGGCTATAGTCTGAACTTTAGTTATTAACCCTTTAAGAAGTTATCACGATGAAGACAAATTCACAGATGACACTTGACAAGTATTTCCGCCAGTGCGTGGGCATCGACATCTCCAAGGACAAGTTCACGGCTTGCCTGTACATGTATGACATGGCCAGTGATGCAGGCTGCTGCACTGAGAGTATCGACTTTCCAAACAACAGGACGGGATTCAACCAGATGGTGAAATGGAGCCGCAAGGAGTCTCAGAAAGGGTTCCCTCTTGTCTACCTGATGGAGCCGACAGGCAGTTACTATGAGCCTTTGGCCTACCATCTTCACAAGATCGGGCAGACGCTCTACGTGGTGCTGCCCAACAAGGCCCGCAAGTTTTGCGAGTATGAGGGAATCAAGACCAAGACGGATGCCATGGATGCTCGCTGCCTGGCACTGATGGGCTGCAAGAACCGCAAACTGCGCCCTTGGGAGCCACCACTCCCCATCTACCGTGAACTGCGGCAGTTGACCCGCCTGAGGGCTGACTTGGTCAAGATGCAGACACAGATGCTGAACCACATTGAATCCATCGACCACATGGAAGACGTGGCGCCGGAAGTGCGCAAGAGCTACGAGAAGCTGCTTGACACCATTGAGAAGCAGCTGGAGAAGAATGAAAAGGACATAGCGGCAAAGCTTGCCCAGGACAAGGAGCTTGAGACAAAGGTAAAACGCATCGCCACCGCCAAGGGTATCCGCGTCGGAACCGTCACTTGCATCGTCGCTGAGACGCAGGGATTCCACCTCATCAGCAACCGCAAGCAGCTCACCAGTTTCGCCGGTCTTGACGTAAAGGCCAGACAATCGGGCAAGGACGATCCCAGACACCACATTACCAAGAAAGGGAACGCCCACATCAGGGCTGCTCTCTACATGCCTGCACTCAGCGCAGCGCACTGTAACAGGCAGATGGCTCAGGCATACGGACGAATCTGCGCCAAGCATCCTGATGTGAAGATGATTGGCGTGACGGCCATCATGCGCAAGATGCTGCTGCTCGTCTATTCTCTCTGGAAGAGCGGAGAAGAGTATGATGAGACAAGGGACAATACACATACGCCAAGGAAAAAGGAACCACAACCTACAAACTCACCAGAAGACTGCTTGAAACCAAACGCTGAACCCCCAGATTGGAACGCGGCTGACAAGGAAGGAAATCCGCCTTTTTAACAGAAGTGGCTGCGCCATGCGACACAGCCACACGAGATAGTACAAAACTGGTGGACGGCACCAGCGACTTCCCTTAGTTGGCTGCAAAGATACAACAAATACAACAATACCGGAAAGAAAAAAGGAAATTTAACCATAGAAAATATACTGCGGCGATACCTGGTCACAAATCAGGTACTAAATCTCATGTGCTAATCCGTTTTCTTTTTCCCTTTTGTTAAAATGTCCTATTTTTCCTATGCAAAATTTGGAAATTAGCACAGAATCTTGCTACCAAAGGGATGCAAGAATGTGGCTACCGCCGGAGAAGGATTCCTGGGTCAACTGCTATATCATTACCTAATTTTTTATAAAGACAACCCATCGTCTGCTTCTTCACGGCTCACTGTTGCCGGTTCTTCACCAGGTTGTCGGCAGCATCCTCGTAATGGTCGGTCTTGTGGAAAATGCGGCCGATGCCCTTCGTCTGCACCTTCATCGCGTTGCAGAAGCTCCGCCACACCGACTGCTGGCCTATGGTGCCATAGCCCGTCATCGCCTTGCAGCGGCGGTCGCGCACGAATTTTATCTTCCCGTATTTCTTCAGGGCCAGCGCCATCGACCCGTCCTCACCTCGGATGATGTCCACGCGGTAAGGCTCCTTCCGCCCGTAGTCGGCATTATAGGCGAAGACCAGTCCGCGCACCGACAGCTCGGGACGCTTGAAGTGCTGCACCCACAGGAACAGGTCGCGGCACATCTCGAAGAGGCGCAGGCTGAGGCGCGAATGGTTCTCGTCGGGGAAGAAGCCGTAGGTGGCCGAGGCACAGCTGACGCCGGGCTGCATAAGCACGTCGAGCATCCGCTCGTAGTATCCCGGAGGGTAGAGGGTGTCGCTGTCCACGTCGAAATAGTAGCGCCCTCTGGCATGCTGCAGCCCGCAGCGGCGGGCATAGCCGCAGCTGTGCTCATACTCGGTGTAGAAGGGGATGCCCGACTGCCGGTATATCTCTGCCGTACGGTCCTTGGAGTCGTTGTCCACGCCGATAATCTCCACGGGATATTTGCACCTGATCTCGCTCAGCGCCCAGAGGCAGGCCTGCAGGTGGGTCTCCTCATTGTAGGCGATGACCACTATCGAGGCCAGCGGCTCCTTGCTCTGCAGGGCGGCCAGCCGCCGGCGCGTCTCGCTGACCACCTGGTCGGGAACGTCGCTGAACGGACGCCCGTAAATCGTCATGTATTTGTCGTACCAGTTTGCCATTCCATCTTTTTTCCTGCAAAAGTAGCAAAATAATTTGGATATTCCAACTATTCTGTGTATTTTTGCAGAAAATTATGAAGAACCTAAGCATCATCGTTCCTGTCTACAATGTGGAGCAATACATACGTCCCTGCATGGAGAGCGTCTTCCGTCAGGGACTGGACGACGATGAGCTGGAGGTTATCCTCGTGAACGACGGTACCCTTGACGACAGTTTCGGACGCATCGCTGATATCATCGCCAGCCACCGCAACCTCATCATCCTCGAACAGGCAAACCAGGGACTGTCAGCCGCCCGCAACATCGCCCTGTCCAAGGCCACGGGCGAGTATGTGCTCTTCCTCGACTCCGACGACCTGCTTGCAGACGGCAGTCTGAAGCCCCTCCTCCTTGATGCCTGCAGCCAGCATCCCGACCTGGCCTTTGCGCAGTTCGCCAAGCTCTCGAACGAGGAGATTGCGTCCTACCAGCCCGTGAATGGCCCATATTCCAGTTCCTGCCAGCCTGCCAGCCAGCTATTCCTGCATTTTTTCGACCCCCGCGAATGCTATGTGTGGCGTGCGCTCTATCGGCGTGCTTTCCTCGACGAGCACCAGCTGCGCTTCATCCCTGGCATCTATTTTGAAGACGTCCCCTTCACCGTGGAGTGCTATCTCAAAGCCGGCAAGTGCATCAAGGCCAGCCACACATTATATATATATAGGCAGCGCGCCGGCTCAATCGTCTCCACCATCGACCGGCACAAAATAACCGACTTCAACGAAGTGATTGCCCAGCTGTGGAGGTTCTGGGAGACGATGGCGCTTCAGCCTGAGCAACGCCACAAGCTGATGGACACCATCTTCGCCATCTTCTCGGTCGAGACCTGGCACATCGCCAACAACCCCGAGCTGCTGCGTGAGCGGAAACGCATCATGGACCATCTGAAGCAGCGCGTCCCCGACCTGCGATTCACCAACGGACTGAAGCAACGGCTCGTATCGCTGTGCTATCACACGGCACCGTCGGCCTATATCCAGCTGAAATCGCTCAGCAGCAGGTGTAAAACAAAAAATCGAGGGTGATATTCACTTTTTGGAATTAATTCGCGAGTATTTCAAAAAATATTCGTACCTTTCCTCTATAAATGAGAAACAAATTGCCCCGCCGAAGTAACTACTTCCGCCTGAATCTCCGATGTAGGCACATGGCGGGCTATACACGGCCTTGTGCTCAATTCCGTGTTTTACATAAAGTGGTACTTTCCTCTTCGAGCTCTAAGCTATAGACTGGCTTTCATCGCCGCCCGTGTTGTCGGTTAATTTGCAGACGGGGTTCTGCGTCAGCATTTCTGCC
>JAEEGI010013535.1_pt1 | contig 17294 bp, 14 predicted proteins | sample 8958751 | NCBI WGS metagenome assembly JAEEGI01 (sample SAMN16246545, study PRJNA631951) | gut metagenome | biome: gut microbiome; feature: rumen; material: KS-attached | host: Bos | place: Iran: Karaj | collected 2018-10
AGATGGCGATGATGTTCCTCAGTGGCTTCGCGATGGCGACTATGAATTCGAGTACCATCTGGGTGCAGCAGCCCTGTTGCAGATGTGCTCTCCTTATGCCTCTATTGCAGCTATCAGCCGTGTTTCTGGCATCAATCAGCACCAGCTAAGCCACTATGCCAACGGCATTAAAAAACCTCGTCCAGAACAGCGACGTCGCATCGTTGAAGGTCTGCATAAAATAGGCCGAGAGCTTATTGCTGTGGAATAAACTTATATATGGAAAGACAACGGCAGGCATCTCACTTGATAACCTGCCGCTTTTGTAATCTTCCATCTTACTTTTTCCATCAGACATCAGACTTCAGCCATCAGACATCTTCCCTCAGCCCTCAGGCGTCATAGTGGCAGGTATCTGCCCTGATTCAGCAGTCCAGACCAATTTCATCGACTACGATTCCGAGAAGTACGAGAAGAGGCGGAGGCTTGATGAAGTCATCGACCATATCAATCGGAAGAATGGCAGCGATACCATCGTGCTTGGTTCGCAACAATACACAGCCAAAGACGGTAAAGGTAAGGCAGGCGTTTTCCGCGACAGCATCAGGCACAACTTCCGCAGTCCCAGCTACACCACCATGTGGAGCGATATTCCTGAGGCAGAATAAACTTACACTATAGTGATCTGTTGGGTCACAGGTGCTGTCCCTGATGTCACACATTCTTGTATAATTGGATATCACAAATTGTGACCTCCATTTTTCAAAAACATCATTCAACAGATAGAGAAATGTAATCAACATTTTTTACGCTATTAGCAGGCAGATATGCCTTGCCAGCCCCAAGTTCACCTCCATTCCATTTATAGAAGCCAACACCTTTCGATTTGTTTGCCAACAAATAAATATCCTTTTCAGACCCTTCAGATACTTTCAGATAATTTGTATAATTGAAGTGTTCTATAGGCTCTTCAAGTATCATCGCATGCCCATTCCCTTGACCTTTTAATAATACAGGAGTATTCTCAGGCACAAATAATACGTTTGTAAGAACGGCCTTTCCCTTTTTTATCTTAGTGACTACAAAGGCATGACCTTCATCGAAATACACATCATGTTGGGTAACATACAGCGTCCATCCTCCCACGGTTTCTGTTGACAGGATTTCTTTTCCTGAAAAATGATCGGGTTTCTTTTCTTGATAACTAAAACTCTTCCTGATATGGTTCACTTTCAATTTTAGAGTCACCGTTTCGGAAATATTATCCGTATAAACCACATTTACTTTTAACGTTATACATCTGCCTTTCTCTCCTTGTGCAAAGTTAACATATTGCTTGATACTAACGTTTTTATTCTCACACTCTTTTGCCAAGCGTATCGTTCTCAGTTCGGTTCTGTTCACGATAAATTTATCATCTGATTCAAGTTCCCCTTCATTTAAACCATCTACCTCAACAGGATGTCCATTTAGCCGACTCTCAATCCACCTGATTGCTTTAATATCAGCAGCCATCTTGGTTATTTGCAGTTCGATTCCATTTAATTGAGGCGTTAGCATAAAATCAACATACAGCCTGTCTCGTTCGCAATATGGTTTTTCAATATCTTGGCCATTAATATAAAGCCTATACAAATCTACAGTTTTCTTTCCATTTAGCACATTCTCAACAACAAGACAATTGTCCGGATATTCCGATGTCAAAATACAATTTCTGTAATATTCCGAAGCTTTTTTGTACTTTTCTGCTGCTCTGGGATTTGTTTTAAACCATTTCTTATATCGCCTTTTTTCTAATATAGATTCAATGAAGAAAAAATATACAAGAACGGCTATTATTAACAATATGGGGATAGCTATTCCTAGCCACCCATACATCTCATAAAGTACCCCTCCAACTAAATAGATGATAAAAAGCCATATCAGGACTTTTGCCCATCCGAAGTTGTCATGCATTAATTTAAGATATATTAGCCACATTGTGATAAATTTTTAATTTGTTCAGTCCCAACCTTCATCATTATTATTCTCCATATACCGGCTCATACCATTGTCGTCCATGTCATCTTCAGACGCAGGATCAAAGCCACGCATATTATCATAGCTGTTCGAACTATGAGAGCGTGATGATGAAGATGAAGAATGATTTGATGATACGGAAATCTTTTCTTCTATTGTATGCGTGTCTTGCTTAATGTGAGGTGTATTTGTATCACACTTCTCATACATCTCCTCACTGTTATTGTCTTCTATCATAGGCGAATACTCCCTCTTACCCATATTACCGCAAGAAAGTAAAAGCAATACAGATATAATGATGCTGAATCCTTTCATGACACTTCCCAACTTTATCATTTTTTTCGCAGGATATACTTCCCTTCAATAGATTCGACATCAGATAACGTATTGAGAATATCTTCTACGTCTTCTTCTTTAATGGTAGCCCCCCAAGCTGTTCTACTGATAGTTCTGGCGATGTCTCTTATTCTAGCAGGTAATCTAAAGAATCCCATGGCCCGCAGAACAGCTTGTTTCCTTACAGCATAGAGTGGGCTCTTTATGATTCTCTGGATATCAATCTGTTTTGGGATTGCTTTTTCCTCTTTTTTTATCGGAGTAGCATTTACAGGATCGCCGTTGTGTTTAAACCAAACACCCTTGACCTTCAATCTACAGTATTCAAAGACTGACCTATCGACAATACTCTCCACATCATTACAATAATCGACAGAATTTTCCATTACCTTGTATAGTTCTGTCTGTGGATAAGCGACAATCTTCTTTTCCCCTTTCAACCATACGGAACCATTAAACAGCATACTCTTCATAGTGAAACACTCGTTCTTCAAATTTAGGCGATAAAGTTTCCCGTCTATATATTTCAGTTTGCCTTCTGTCGAGAAGACTTTCTCGCCATATCTGTTCACAATGGAACATCTCGTTAAGTTATTTTCAATAGTAAAGTCTGATTCTTTTGCTGGCTCTTGGCTAGTATTATCAGCACTGGATGAAGGTTCTGATTCTTGGTCGTATATAGAGGAAATCAAGCCAAGCTTATATAAACGAGCTCTTATGGCGACCTCAGTACGGCCTATCAAATCAGCTATAGTCTGGAAATTTGTGCCACTGTGGAAGAACTGTACAAGACGTTCCTCTTCATCCTTTGTCCAAGGTTTCCCTTTTCTGTTGACTGTAGCAAAGTCTTTTTCAGGTAAAACATCGTATGGAATAGTAGTCGTCTCGATAATATTATTATGAGTATCTAAATACACGTGTTCAATTTCTGTATTGTCGGATGAGACCTCGGAACCAATTGGGGGATTCGTTGGTTTGTCATAATCTTCCACCAATACTTCCTTTGTCTCTTCTTCTTTCTCCTCTGTCATTTCGGCAGGGGCATCATCTATGACTTTCTCTTCAGGTTTATTGTTTCCACGTAATACGTCAATAGCCTCTCCGATATTGTCTATTAATACCATTGAACCCTCTTCACTCATTAGGGCAATTTTCAAGTCTGACAAGAAATTATCGTAGATGAAGGCAAACGATGGCGCGATTTCTCCCTGCTTAATTGGATGATTAACGATGTGGTCGTACAGGTTGTAAACGGTAGGACATATCTCTTTAAACATCTCCCTCTCGTTGCGATGAGATTTCAGAAACGAAAAGTATTGTAGATTCATCACAATTTGTAAATCTTCACTTAGCGTCTGAAATTGCCGTACAAGTTCATTGTCTGTTTCTACAATTGCTGCTTTTGACTCATCTTCTCCCCGAGAAAGTATCTTTTCATAGTCGGAAAGCGCAGAGGCAGAATAGTCAATTGCATTATCAGCACTTTGGGCCATCCTGTCTATTTGTCTTTCCGAAAGAGTGGTATAGGTTTCCAATAATACTCTCTTCAACGAAGATCGACCAGAAGGTAGGGTCATTAAGAAATATAAGTCTTCGTCAAGTTCAGCATATCTCACGCAATCCTTCAATTTGGCTTCTGAAGGTTTAACATGACTGTCCCGAAGTAAGGTGAGAATATCTTCCCGCCCTCTATTAGGAACAATATGCCAGAAGTCTTCATTTTGCATGTACCAAAAAGGCAAGTACAATTCGGGATGAAAGAGAGTCTCGTCTTTTAGCGTTCTCTCCCAAACTTTCTGAAATGTACTCTTCAACATATCGTCATACAGAATCATGTTTTCTGATAACATATTAGTTTCGTACATTTCAATAACAGATAGAAGCAAGATTGCCTTGTGGGGCGATTTGCGACTATACTTGTTATTTGTTTTTAGGTTTTTGAAGGCTTCTATATAATCCATGTTCCAATGATGTTACAATTCTTCTGGCTCTTCGTCTTGAGTGAACTCATCTGACTTTTTATTTGTCAATTGAAGGAATATATCAAGGAAAGACCTATGAGAAAAGAAATAGCTTGGGTCAGATTTCAGTTTCTCTTCCATGATAGAAAATCCGTAGTTGGCATATTCTTCCATCGTCTCGATCAGGCTTGTCACAACAGTGCTAACTTTTATGTCACCCTTGTCAAGAGCTATCCAGTCAACATCCGTTTTTGCCACCAAAGCGATAAATATATAAGAACGTAAGCCTGAGTAGGCATGCCTGAACTTCTTTGAATCAAGATTGCCCCATTTGTCAATCGGCTGGCCCAACACTTTTAAATCTTCACTCGATTCGGACAGTGGTAACTTTTTATTGGCATATAATCCAATAAAGAAGGCCATAATGTATGGCTCATAGCCGGCACCCAGGACTTTTCCTTTGGCACCTGTATTTTCAGAAGCGCCAATGCCATAATCTGAGATAATTCTTAGTACACTCTGTTCGTACTTTTTCTCAAATCGAGGGTTTCTGCGTCCCCAAATATCTATCAGTTTCTCATCCTTACCCACGAGTTCTTCTATGTTGTTCAGTATATCAGCCATAGTTACTTGATTTTAGATATTACAGTTTGAATAGTACCCAGTTTCTTGTCATCGAAAGGTTTCTTCTTCTCTATACGGAAGACGCTGCCATTCACCTCGTCTATCTTGACTCTGTCAAGAACGGCTTCACCATTACTCTCTTTTAAGAAACTCTTTGTTACGATAACAACTTGCTTCTTCAGTTTACTAATGACATTAAAGAATTCACTTTCTTTGGCATCAGTAAATGAAGAGGTAGGTGCATCAAATAACAGCGGGAACTCCGTCTTGTCCCTTTCGCTTGATAGCTTACCAATTGCGAACAATACAGACATCAGGTAAGTTGTGCGTAATGCCGTATTGGGCGTGAAAATTCTCGTATTGTCATTATTCATCAGCACGGCTTCACCCTGTCCGTTGGCTTTCTCTAAGATTCTAATTGTACCCTTGAAGTCATTTGAATTAAGCTTCTCTAAGAATACATTCGACTCATCCTCAATAGCATGAAGCAACCTTTTCTTATTAGTTTCCTTAGCAGACTTGAAGGCTTCTGAAATCTGACGGATAATAAGTGCAGTCTTGGCAAAGATAGCAGCCGAAGTGCCTTCGGCCAATTTACTGAGAGCATCCTGTGCTTCATCAAGGGCAGCCCGGTGTTGCGCCCTCTGTCTTTTCAGGAAGTCAATTCTGTTCTCTGCTTTGTTTTTCTGATCAACCCAATTGGAAATATTCTCATAGTTGGCCAGCAACTGCTCTTCCGTAAGTCCGTCTGTCTGAGCCAAGATTCGTTTCTTTTGCTCAAACTCCACATTCAGGTTCGCATCGATCTTCTTTACTTCATCGTGCATGCGATTGTTGAATGCAATAGCTTCCTGAATCTTATGACGTAGTTTGGTAATTTCAGACAAGTTGTCATTGAGCGTCGTGTCTCGCTTCTGAAGCTCTACTATGTAGTTGTTCATGTAATAGGGAGCAATCTCTTCATCCTCGGGAACCTTTAGTGACTCCTGATATTCTTCAAGGCGATGAAGCATGAACTCCCAAGCTTCTGAGTGTTTCTTAGCTGGACGGCCACAAATCTTGCAGACTTCTTCATCCAACATTTCTTGCATGACCTTCTGGCCAGGAATGTGAACAGGTAATGGAACAAAGTCTGTCTGCATCTTCTTGATAGCCTTTTCCTGTCCAGCAGTAAAAAGGTAGTTCTGTTCCAGCTTCCTTCGCTTCTTATCTACTTCACTGACCTTGCTGGAGTACTCTTCAGCAATATCTGCAAAACCCATCAAAATCCACATGTCATCAAGGAGGTTGATAGTATAATTCTCATCAATGCGGGCTTGCATTTGAGAACGTTTCTGTGAAAGAGTCTCTATCCTACGATTGACGGCAATAAGCAATTTTGATGCCTCTTTGCTCTGTTCAATGCTTTTCAGCAGACTATCAAAGTTCACAGCCTCATTCTCCTTGTTTTTTATCTCTCTTTCAATGTCAGAAAGGGTGCCCGTCTCAAACTCAATGGTTCTATTGAGCTGCTTGATTCTATCAGTATTCTTTTTGTCCAGTTTCTGGGCATTGTCACGAGCTTGGTCGGCTTTCTTTGTAGCATACTCCATAAAAGCAAAATATGCCTCGAAATCTTTCACATCACTGAAGGTCTCAACAAGCATCTTCAGCGCGTTAGAATTCTGGAACACATCAAGGTCGCTTTCTCCCTTGAACATTGTGTATTTCCGAATTTCCGAAGGTAGGTCGTAGTCAAAACGGATACCGTCTTTTACAATTCTCTCTACGCCGTTGTTCTCTATGAGGTTAAAAGAATAATTAGAAGTGCTTACTTCTCCATCGAATGACTTGGTAAAGTGGAACATCTTCTCCAGAATCTTTGTTTTACCCTTATGTTCGTAAGTCATAGCGACCCTTACATCATCAGACTCATTGGCGAAAAGCTCTTCGATACGCTTTTTGGAGATGAACTTGGTATCCATTTTGTTGGTTCCATCAGTACGAAAGAGCCATTCAAGAGCCTCGTAGAATGTTGTCTTACCATCACCATTAGACCCAATGATAAGATTGAGGCCGTTGGTTAATTCGAAGGTATTTTGCTTGTAATAGCTTCGAAAGTTCTCTATTTCAATCTTTAGTATGATCATAGGATGTAGTTCTCGTTGATGTAGTTAAACACTGTCATATAGACTTTCTTTTGGTCACTCTCGTCTGTTGAGCCATCAAGGTATTTGATGATCCTGGCGACAGCAGCGACAATGACATTTTCTGAGTTAAGGGCTTGATACAAGTCCTCATACTCTGACTTGTCATAATCGTAAAGTTCTTGCAACTTTGGGTCATCAAGAACCATGTGCAGCATTCTTTCCTTGTTATTCATAAATGTTCATTGTTATAAAGATTCAAACCGTAATGATTCATCACATCTCTCAGCTCCATCTCTGAATAAGACGGATTCTCTGAAAGAAGTGCGAAATTGTTAACTCTCATCAACTCGCCACGTAATAGCGACTGCTCCATTCTGAAACTATCACTGTTGGGGTTTAATTCTGGCACCACTACAAGGTCGTGTAGTTCTGCCATTTTTTTATCAGGGTGTGTCCTAAGCACACGACCACGACGTTGAATGAACTGACGTGGATTACCTGTACTTGAACAGAAAATTGCCAGTTCGCTCCGAGGTACATCGACACCTTCATCAAGACACTTCATAGATGTAAGTACCTGTAACCGGCCTTCAGCAAAATCATAGAGTATTTCTTCTCGATCTTTCTGACCAGAAATGAATTTCCTAACAGTTACATGGTCGTCCACTTCTGTGACTACTTGGGTATATTGATTAATCAAGTGTTCAGCATCGTTATCATCACCGATGTCTTCCGATTTGTCAAAATCATCATTACCGCCCACATAGTCAGGCGTGTTCCCTTCTGGAACGTAAACGAGCGTATATTTCAGATTACCTTTCTCCAGATGTCGCTTCTCAATAATCTCCCTAAAGACTTCCAACTTTCTTTCGGCCTTATGAACAATCCGTTTCCTGGCCAATAGTAGCATCTTTAGTTTTTCGTCAATATCGTCAAAGCGTCCTTTGTCGAAATTGAAATACTTGGCTATCCTATCAGACAATTCAACGTATGCGTCCATCTCTTCTGAGGTCAATCGAACCAAATGAGGATAGTACATGTACTTGCATAGTACACCCTTTTGTATGGCTTCCTCCATACTATACTCGTAGGTATAATGTTCTTCAGAACCGAAGAACTTCCTCAGTTTTTCATTGCCCTCATCATCGAATTGACGTTCTGGAGTTGCAGACAGTCCGATACGTCTGAGATATGGAATTACATTCAATCGTTTAACCAATGAGCCAGAACCCATATTGTGACACTCGTCAGCGATCAACAGCAAGCGTTTCTTATCAAAGCCGTTCAAGACATTGAAAACCTTTTCCCTTGAATACGATGCGTAAGTTGATATAATTATGTATGAGACTTCTGGCTCTCTTTCTGTCTTGTATTTCTCATTGAAGAGAATGCGTTCTACTTCATCACGCCAAGTCAAGTTTTTAGAATATACCTTGGTGATATTCGCAAAATGGAACTTCCTGCATTCCTGCTCCCATTGATTAACAAGGGTGATAGTTGGAACAAGGATGATGGCCTTATAGTATCCCTTTCGCTGATAAATCTCGAAAAGGCAATTTAGCGAGGTAATAGTCTTACCCGTTCCTGTGGCCATCGCAAAAAGGCCTCTCTGTTTGTTATTCTTCCAATTCTCAAATGCAGTCTTTTGGTATTCACGAGGGCCTGAAGGATAAGGGAAACGCGGTTCTATTTCGAAATCCTCGCAAACCATATCTATACGTTCTTGCCTCTCACGAATAGCTCGTTCCTTCTTGATTTTGCGAAGTTTTGCTTCCACATCAAGAAGTTCCTCTATATCCTTATCACCATAATTCGACATAATTGCAGACACCAAATTCTCTGGAGAAAGATACTCTACATTCTTTTTCTTTCCCTCCATAATGGTATCGAATTCCTCCCGTTGTCCTTTGATACGTTTCTGGACCATCATGTCAATGGAATCACTTCGATCTATCTTTATCTCTTCGAGATTATTGAACAAGCCACTAATTGTAAAATTGGCAGAACCAGTAAACGAGGTAATACTGTCACCATCTCTGAACTGCCCAGACTTTGTGTGACTGATTCCTTTCTTGTTCCTTGGCTTGATGATGCGTATATCAATACGTTTGTCATAAATAAGGAAAGCTAAGCACTCGAAAAACTGCTGCTGATATTCATCAAAAGTCTGGCGTAGAGTCTCGAAGTTGGTCAGGTCAAAGCAGTCGATGACTCCACCATGTACTCCTTTACTGATGGCTTCCTTATCTTCTTCTGAGACGATATGATTGATGACTAGTCTCATTCTGCCACCATTCGAGATAAACGAGGCGAAGCCATCAGCAAGTACACTAATAGTAGCAGAGCTGAAATAACCTAATTGAAGGTCAAATTCCTTACTATTCTCCAAACAGTCGTTGAAGAATTTCTCCGGCGAATTGAACTCACCAGGTCTATATGTTCCGTCATCTGCCCAATCTACCTCGTACAGCATAAGCGTTTATATAAAGCAGTTCGTACACATAATATCATCGCCAAGGATTTCTGCAAGGGTGGTCCCCTTGTTATTGGCCAGGCTTTCTTTTTGGCGACGGATGATGTCGAGTTTAATTTGGCGTATGCGCTCAGGCTTAATCAAGTCTGCAAGACTCTCATTCTGATTCCACGTATAGCCGTCTTTTTCAAACTCCATCGCCTTTTTAAAGAGGTCAGGATGCTGCTCATAGAGCCAAATCCATTCTATCTTCTGCTGGAAGAAACAGAAGTAGCAACCAGAACGACTGCGGCAATAGGTACCTTTCTCGCCATCCACCTCGAAAGGAATTTCCTCGTAGTAGGCTGGCACACCCACGCCACTTTCCCTCAGCAGGCGAAAAATGTCGTCCTTCACCAAAATGTCTGTATTGTCAAGCAGTGGGAAGTCATCGAGCTTACCCACTGGATAGTCTGTCGTTTTCAAGAACTCGAACACTGCATGATTAAACAACTTGATGTCGTAATCCAGTAGCGCATTCATCTTCTTCGAGTAGTAGAACTGTTTGGTGATGGGTTTCCTCACCGTTTCCAATATTTCCTCGCGAAGGAATCCTTCAGGACAAAGCCGCTCGTAGATTTTAGTAATCTGGTCCAAATTCTCATTATGCAGGAACTTATTGATTACATCGATACTCCAGATGTTCTTGCGGAATGGGAAGATGGCCTGGATGTTGGGCTTCGATGAAATATAGCCGTCTCTGTCCTCGTCGCCACGAATGCCAACGTATGACACAGCATAATCATCGCCCACATACTCTTCAAACTTGTCGAGCTTCATCTTCTTGGTACACCAGCGGGCCTGTGGTGAAGGCAGGAATCCACCCATCGCTTTCAGGAAGTGATGGAATGGTGTTGGCTCCGGGCTACCTTCAGCAGCTCTGAGTCGTTCTATCTTACCCAAGTAGGCCTCCAAGCGATTGATCAGCGTTTCTGTCTCAGCAAGCTCACAACCTGTATCTGAATTGTAGTACTCAATCTTCAACGATGGGTACGTCTTCTTCAGATAGATGGCGAGGGCTGCGCTGTCCTTACCGCCTGATATGCCTAATATATGTCTTACCTTTGTCATTTGTTCATCTTCTTATTGAGTATCGACAGCAGAGTGCAAACGTCGATGTTGTTGTCACCAGAGAGCAGTTTGCTGATTTTCTTTTCAAGGTCATCAGCTTTGGACTTATCTTTCTCTGGCAACACGTATGTCTTTGTCCTTACGTTGGTTCCCTTGTTGGTTACCATATCGAAGGAATATGCTTCGTTCTTATCTGAGTCACCCACCTTTTGGGAAATATCTGAATACTTCTCACATTCTCTGAACAGGTACACCAAGTCATCAGCCAACTTATCTTCTTGCTCATCTCTCAATGCATCAAGACGCTGCTCAAGGATGGTGTAGCAGATTGACTGATACCACTGGGTGCGATTATCGTATTCTGTCATGACATGGTGGTAGAACTCACGCTGTTTGCCTGTTAGCAGATAGTCTTTCACATGGGCCAGTCGCTCACGCACTTCAACGATATATTCTGAGTAATCATAGCTCTGCAAGCCAAACTCTTCTACCAGACGTGCCTCGATGCGATCAATCAACTGAGAGTAACAAGATCTCAGTTCCCTGATAGCTCGCTGGATAATCTTACCATACTCATTGATAAACTCTTCCTGTTTTAGTTTCTCCTGAGTAAAGCCAAGAGCCTCTGGCAAGTCCTCAAAGAAAGCCTTCTCAGGGTCTTTAGCCTTGGCTAGCACATCACGGAACCTCATTGTTGACTCGTGGTCAAACTTGCGAGTATGTTTGGTATATTCATCCAGCCGTACATAGAAACTGAGGAATGGCTTGATGGTCTCAATGAAACTGGCATTGGTGATAGTGAACTCATCGCCCAGATTGATGAAACGGCGATACTGGTTGAAGAAACCCAACTTCACACCATCAACAGCGAACTTCTTGATTTCAAAATCGCCTGGATGCTTCTGGAGCAAATCGAAGAACTCCATATTCACATTAGGCATAAATGCGCCCTTTGATGCATCATAGAGAGCAAAGTCCTGACGCTTGATGAAGAGATAAGTAGGAATCCAGAACTCCAGGAATCCTTGCTTTATCTTATAGGGCTGCGCCGACAATATCTTTATTAGCTCTGAAATCTTCCTTGCCTTGTTCTCCGAACTATTCAGGAACTCTTCACAGGCATTCCACAACGGCATGAAGCCCTTGTTGGTAGGCGCATCTGCGAAATCTCCATTCTGATGCAGGCCAGTATTCAACAGCAACGATGAATAGATGGTCTTCTCGGGTGGGAATTTGTCTTCTGGGAATCCCATTCCGTTCTCAGAATAGTGTTCTGTCAGATAGGTCAGATAACTCTTACGAGCAGCTGTTATCGTTCCACTGAGTTTATGCTTGTTGAACAACTCATTAATCATCACTGGTGTCATGCTGTATACTTGGTCGCAAACTCTTGAAAGTAACTGGTTGAAGTCTCGATGCGATTCTACCTTCTGTTCATTGCCAGCAAATACCCAAACAACTCGATTCTTGTATGAGAAGAGGTTGTCGCTGATGGCCTTGTTGAGCAAGGTCTCTTCGTACTCCTTCAGCTTTTGGATTTCAGAAACAGCCACTCTGTCGTTCTTATCAAGTACACGCTCCAACAGATACATGTACTTCTTGATGTTATAGAGGTGGTCAATGATGTCTTCCGTATTGGTGAAGTAAGCAAATATCAGCGCATGGTCAGTCTCTGAACTGAACTTCTTTATTTCCTCCAAAGCTTTCTTGTTGGTAGAGAATATCAGTTCTATGTAGCCATCAGTATCGCCAGTAGGCACAGCATCCAAAGGCTCTTCACGAATCATGTAGTCAAAAAAACGTGGCGTACCTTTCTGATAGAAGTGGGCCTTGACAGGAGAGATGCGTTTATTGAAAAATACGTTCAGTTCATCCACAAAGGTAACAGGACGTGATACCATCATGCCTGCCTCTCGAATCTCTGCTTCAAGATCGACATCAGTTCCCTCAAACAGCATTAAGCGCTCCTTATATGCAGCAAAACGGATGATTTTCTTGGCAGTCAGTTTCTGAATGATTTCCTTGGCATTGTCTATCGCCATAGCCTCACGAGCATAGTCCGTCAGATTCCTTTCTGTGAGTTTGAATCCTGCTGTTCCAAAAAGGTTCAGCAGACCAATGGCTTTCACCAACTGTACAGCCTGTAGCATTTCCTCTTCATTACTCCAATCCTGACCTTCCACACGCTCTATAGATACTTGAATGGTGCTCCAACTCATGGAGTCGGCATTGGCATCTTTCAGATATGAATAGAAGTTGTAAAGTACATAGTCATAGACCTTCTGCAGATTGTATGTCAGATGCTCTGCGGGCTCAAACTCAGAAATAGAGTTAGTGCCTTTAGCTGCTAAGAATGTGAAAAGTGAACGTTCGTTCTGGCCATATCGTTGAATAGCAGTAGTGATGGTGTAAGCAGAGAAGAGATCCAATGGGAACAGTTGTTTAGCTGTTTCCAATGGAAAGTCCTTAGCTACATAGCGTGTCTCTTTAGCCAGTTCATAAAGAGGTTCAATATTGTCTGCATCATTAACCTTTCCTTGTTCCTTTAATTGGGCAGAAGCTAGGTAAAGCAACTGCTCTACTGGCTCCACAAAGGTTATCTCCTTGAAGCGTCCCTTTACCTTAGTCCATTCGTTTGCTTGTTCCTCAGTCAGGCCCTTGGCATATGCGCCAAAGTTCTGATGAAGTGTAGTAAGCAGCATAATTTGTCGAGTAGGAACATTTACCAACTCTGACAACTTCTGCAAGAAATACAGTTCCTTCTCTGGGTTATTCTTGGCAGCATGTTCCAACACTTTACCAAACTCATCGACAACTATCAACAAGAACTTTCCTTTCTTCTGGCATTGAGTATAGTAGTTCTTCAGACTGTCAAGAATGCTGGTAGTATTGCCCTCCACATTCAGAGCCTTGCTCAGCAGCGTTGACATCTCTGCATAGTCGCCAACAATGTTCATAATCTCAAACGACTTGGCGTCAGACAGATTTTTGGAATCCAGCAAATATTTCTGCTTGCTAGTCTTCTTCAAGTCTGCCTCCAGAGCCAATAGAAAACTCGATTTTCCTGTGCCATATGAACCAATGATAGTGAAAGAATGAATGCCAGTACGGAAATCGTTCACAATGTTGTGAATGGCATTCTGAGCATTGGGCGTTACCAGGTATTGCATCCCTTCGGCAAAGCCGTTCTCTATGTTTGCAGATAAACTAAATGTCTTTGCCATAATAATCGTCTAAAACCTGTTTAACATCTAAGTCCTTGGTGAACTGAACTTGTTTTATACCAGCAACATCACTATAGGTGAAATACTGGCTGTAATCGCTGGCCAACTGCTTAAGCATCTCGATGGTCTCGAAGTCCTGCATACAGAACACCAGCCCGACTTTCTCCTGAATGGTATCGAAAGGAATGGTATTGTCACCTTCCTGCTCTTTCAGTTTCAGTAGGCCATACAGGAAAATCTCCTTTGTCACTTTGCGCTTACCATCAACATTGAAATAATAGCCCTTTCCTTCTGAACTCTGACGAATCAAGTCAAGGTCTATCAGCAATGATGAAAAATCCTCATTGGATTGCGCTTTGCGAGGCAATGCGTAATTCTGTAAGAGTACGCCAATATCTTTCTTCACCGTATTGGCATTGAACAGCGTCATCTTGTTAGCTTCCACCATTCTCAGTTTTACGTATGTCAGCACCTGCTCCCTCTCAAAATGGGTGCGTTCGCGCTGAACACCACAGAAGAACATCTTGTAAAGTGTAGCTTCCTCTGAAAATACTAGATTGAAGTGGAGCAACCACAGGGTTGCAATATCTTCCAGATACTTATCTTTGCCCTTGCTTTCATCGAAGAGATAATCACCAAGCCACGTACTCTTGTCATTCTCTGTAATACCAAAAGCCTTCAGCCAGAAACGGATGGAGGCTACCATATTCTTACCAACCCCCAGTCCAATCACAGCTTCAGGACTATTGAAGTCATTTCCTGCCACAACAAAATCATATCCCTTCTTCAGCCAAAGCGACTTGCAAGGGAACGACTCGTGTCCAGAAAACGTGTACTTTTTTACTTTATTAATGCTCATGTTCTAAGTTTCGTAATAGGCAAAAAAAGAACGTACCCTCCTCTTATTGTACTTCCTTACTGCGCCTGTCCTGGAAATGAGGCTTGGAACGAAATACAGAGAAAGGGTACGCCTATTACGGCGTACCTAACTTCCTCCAAGGTTCGTTCCAATAAAGTTTTTCCAGGACTTTGCAGTTTGGAACCTTGTCAGATAGCTGATACTATCAACTTTGCCAATAAGTTCTTGCAATTGCAGCCTTCACTCCCTATGGAGATCAGTTTTCGCTGCCATGCATTTGCTCAGACGGCTTGCGCCATCATCACAATAATGCTGCAAAGATACGAAATAATATTGAGATTATTCACATCAAAGCACATTTTTACACATTATTTAATAAAAGTGCCTCTTTTCCATACTCATGCCACCAATGGGTGGCATCACCAAGAGCATAAACACGCTCGCGGATGAAGTCAGGGTATTTGGGCGTTAACTCTTCAGCGTTGAAGCCTGCAATGACGCAGAGGAAGGAGAGATCACCCTCGATGTATTCACACCAATGATTCTGCCCCAGGCAGAAGCCAAGGATGTTGTCGAACTCGGCCTCCGTCTTGGGTAGTTGGACGTGGGCCACAACGTGCGGTTTTGACTGTTGGTGCAGGAGCCAGTAGTCACCATGCCCTTCCACATGGCGCAACTCAGCGCGATAGGCATCACGCTCTACGTGTCTGAACTGGAGCCCACGATGCTGCATACGTGGGAACATCACAAAGTCACTTTTCTCAATCTTCTTGATTTCCATAATCGTTTATTTTTAGTGGGTTACTAATTCTCACTCGCATCGCTTTACCACCGCTGCCAACGATTCTGTTTAGGCCGGTTGGTGGGCACTTGTGCCACTCTTGATGCAATAACTGGGTGCAAAGATACAACTTTTCTTTGAAAAAACAAATTTTCAGAAGGAAAAGTCAACCTTTTAAGGAATAGAGTCAACGTTCTTAGGAATAGAGACAACCTTTTCAGTATAACAAGTCAACTATTCCCACCCAAAGTTTACACAACGCAGTTACACAGTTACGCAGTTACGCAGTTGCATAAGGTGTATCTGCGCTGTGTGACTTGGGAAGTAATACTTATTTTTATATTATTATATATAATATATTATATATAATAATATAATATAGATATCCATTAGAAATGAAACTGCGCCGACGGCAAATGAAACTGCGTAACTGCGTAACGGCGTAACTGCGTGATGGAAAGACACCCCTAAAATGCGCGAATACTGGAATCTCATGGATTGAAATATTTATCGAGGGAGATTGAATTATTTACGCTCCTCGCGCGCAAGAATAGGCGAAATGTTCTTGGACGAGCCAAGCGAGCAGAGCTCGAGAGAAATTTCAAATTTTTCGAAAATAATTGGGGGAAAGTATTGTTTTGCATTGATATTTTTAGTAATTTTGCATCAGAAATCAGATCTGAAACAAGCGGGAGTCGGTCACCCGATGTAGCTGGCCGAAACAAAGTCTAATACCATGAAAAACATTTATTAGTATGGCGAAGATTATCTATGAAGTGTACCAGAACCAGAACGAGCACAATGCTGCTTACGGCAAGTGGTACGGCCGAGTAAAGTATCTGGAGAGTATGAACACCCGTAAGCTGTCGAATCACATCGCAGAGCACGGATCGATTTACACCCCTGACGTCGTGTACGGCGTGATGGAGAAGTTCCGCAGCTGTCTGCTGGAGATGCTGCTGAACTCTAAGAAGGTGAAGATCGAGGGCCTGGGTACGTTCTACACCACGCTAGAGTGCGTCAAGGGCGGCGCTGTCAGCAAGGACAAGTTTAACATCCTGAAGGACGTGAAGGGTCTGCATATCCGTTTCCTGCCTGAGCAGGAGCAGGAGCAGAACATCTCGAGCCGACAGTTCCTGAAGCAGGCCGAGTTCATCAACGTGGATAGCCTCCTGCCGAAGGAGGATGACGGCACCACGGGAAATGGATCCACGAACTCAGGAAACGGCGGATCGCAGAGTGGCAACGGTGGCAGCCAGAGTGGCAACGAGGGTGGCAACAGCCAGAACCAGGCAACGAGCTTCGCGCTGACCATCACCAAGAGCGGTAGTGGTACCTCGAGCGTGAAGAACGACAGTGAGGAGACCATCAACAGTGGCGATTCACTCGAGAGTGGCGCGAATGTCTACATTGCAGTGACTCCCGCTGAGGGACAGATCCCGACGGCAACGCTGAACGGTTCGAATGTCTCGCTGACTGAGAACGACGGTGAGTACGTAGGTACGTTCCAGATGCCGGCACAGGCCTCGACGCTGGTGATCAATTCGGGAAGCGATGCCGAGGAAGGCGATCAAAACTGATTCTGGAGTAATTAAGGATTAAGAATTAAGGATTAATAATTATGATTACTCTGCTATGAAGAAGAATCGGATTATTGAGATTGCGGTGAAGATGATAGTAGCTGCGCTCACGGCGTTCGTCACGGCCATTACGACCACGAGTTGTATGGGCTACGGCCCCTTCTAGCCACGGATCCACACGGATTAACACGGAAAAGCCCCGCCAGTTGGCGGGGCTTT
>JAEEGI010013539.1_pt1 | contig 17291 bp, 12 predicted proteins | sample 8958751 | NCBI WGS metagenome assembly JAEEGI01 (sample SAMN16246545, study PRJNA631951) | gut metagenome | biome: gut microbiome; feature: rumen; material: KS-attached | host: Bos | place: Iran: Karaj | collected 2018-10
ATTGGGCCCAATCCCCAATCCCCAATCCCCAATCCCCAATCCCCATAAATCAATTAATAAATTATATAATAAATTATATACAAGAAATTTATTAATATATATTAAATTATTATTTTTTATTTTTCATTAATTTTTCAATTAAAGAAACTATAATTTTTTCATAAATCTCTTCTATTTTTTTAATATGTAGATTCATATTATCAAATAAATTTTTATTAATTTTATTTATTGATTTATTTGTTAAATTTGAGCCTCTTAAAGTAGAACTATTATTATTATCATAATTTCTAAAAAAACTAGTAGGATTTTTTAAATTTTCTGATAAACCTTTTAAATTTTTTAAAATTAAATCCATAGTGTCTTTTTTTTTTCTTCCAGAATGATTTTTTTCTGAACTTTCATTATTTGAATTATAATTATTTTGAATATTAACATTTAAATTTACATTATAATTATTAATTTGACTGTCATTTAATTTTATTTTATTCGTTGAACTTTTTTTAGAATGAGAAATTTTCCTATTTCTAATTTCTGAATCTGATAAATTTTCATTTTCATTGGAAAAATTAATTAAAGGTAAATGAAAGAATGAATTTTTTTTTTTCATAGAATCAAGCATTTTATTAGTTTTTTTTTTTGTTTTTTTTTTATCTATATTAAAAGAACTAACAGTATTTAAAGGAGTAGAAGCTCTTCTTTTGTTTTTAATTTTCATATAATTTGGTAAATTACTTTTTGATTGAATTGTCGTTTCAAATATTTTTTCTGTTTTTTCTTTTGATAAAGAAATATTTTGTATATCTACATTTAAATTATTATTATTAATATTTCCATTTGAAATATTTAAATCTAAATCGTTTTCATCATTTGATTTAACTTCAATAATATTTAAATTTTTATCTGAATTTTTATTTGATTTTTTTTCATCTTCCAATTTTAAAGTATTATTATAACTAGGAATAATATTTTCTTCATGAATAACAGTTAATTGATTATTTTCATTTTTTTTCTTAATTGTTTTATTTTCATTTAATGAACTAGAAGAAGATAAATTATTAGAATAATTATTATTTTCTGCTTTTTCAAATAATATTTTAGCTTTTTTTTCTATTCTAATTGTATTTTTCCAAGATAAATTTAATATTTTTTCAATTTCTTTTGGAAAGTCTTCATATAAAGCAATAAAATCACTTTTTTTAAAATAAAATAATTCTGAGAATTTAGAATATCCAATAATATCAAAAGGCATTGGAATACTAGAAGTCATATAAATTTCACCAAAATGTTCTTTTTCTCTTATTTTTAAAATTTTAATTTTAACAGTATTTGTTTCTTTTTGAATTTGAAGAATACCTTTTTTAACCATATAAAATTCTTCAATCATATCTCCTGATTGAATTAAATATTCTCCTTTAATTAAATTTAATTCTTTTAAAAATAAAACCGACTGAATTTTAAATTCATTTGATTGTCCTTTGAAGAAATTTATATTATTTAAACTTTCACCATGAATTTCATATAATAAAGCACATTTATAATATTTAGGAAGAGAATTCATTAATAAATTATTATCTTTACTATTAATAACAGAAGTATATTTTAAATATCTTAAAACTTTATGATATATTTCATCAGGAATATGATATTTAGTTCTTAATTCATCTAATATATAAATATTTTTTTTATTATTTTTTTCCTTAGTTTGAAAGTCTTCAAATAAAGAAGATAAAATAGAAAGAACCATAGAATATAAGCAAACACCAATAATCATTAAAATAATAGTATATAATCTTTCATTATAAGAAACAGGAGTAACATCACCATAACCAACTGTGATTATAGTAGTTAAACTAAAGTAAAATCCAGAAATATAATTTCTAGAATGTGAATCATCAAAATTTGTTGTTGTCCAATTTGGATAATCTGATGAATCTAATAAGAATACAAACACACATGTTGATATATGTAATAAAATAAAGAATCCTACGAAAAATTCTAAAAATGAATATAATGGATTATGAACACTTAATGCTTGAATTATATGTAAATTTATTATTAATTTATCATAATATAATTCAGAGTCTTTTTCATTAAATGTAAATTCATAAAATTTAAATATTCTAATTAAAGGAAATATTTTAAAAAAAGAATTTGAATTGTGAAATATACTAAGAAAAGGAAATGAAATAATTAAATTTTTAAAAAAACCTTTTGTGATATAACTATAAGAACATTGTTGTAATTGTTTAACCATTTTTCCTTCATCATCAAAAATACCGATAAAAAACCCTAGAAAAAAATCAATAATGAAAATAAAATCAATAATAATATGAATTTGTAAAGGAATAAAGAAATGAAAAGCAAAAGAAAGAGGATAAAAGATAATAAGATAGAAAATAAGAATAAAAATAATAACTTTAAAAATAACAAAATAATTATTAGAAGGATGAATAATATATTTTTCAGAAGAATCAATTTTAATAACAATATCATCTGATAATTCACTATCACTTAATTTTCTTTGTCTAAATAAATTTCTAAATCCTCCATTTAAATTAATAATATCTTTATTTAAATCAATACAAAAATTATTTGAAATTAAAGATTTATATAAATTTAAAATATGTTTATTTTCTATTTTTGTATTTTTTTCTAAATTATTATTTAGTGGTATTAAAGAAGAAAGAGAATTTGATTTATTTAAATTATTTAAATTTTTCTTTCCTATTATATAAGAATGAAAAACTTGTTTTTTAAAATTTTTAGTAAAATTTGGAGATAACTTTAAATCTCCTTTTTTTATTATTGCTGTTGTATTTTTACCTTTTTTATTATTTAATATATTTTCCAATTTAAGTTCTAATTTTAAAGAATTTTTCTTATGAGGAATTTTTAAATTATTTCTTATATAAGTTGAAATGTAATTTGATTCTTTATTTAATTCATTATCGGATATTTCATATATAGAAATTTGAGAAAATCTTTTTTTTGGTAATTTATTTTTATTTAAATCATAATCTAAGCTTAATATACTATTCTTGTTATTTAAATTTTTATTTAAATCATATGATATTTTTTCCCTATTTTTTGAAGGAGATGAAAGTAAATTTAATTTTTTGTTTGAGTGATTTTTCATTTATTTTTGTTATTCATATAAATTAATATTTTTTAATAATATTTTTACTTTTTTAAAATTTTATTTTTTTATGGAAGAAAATGTTGAAATTAAAATAGTTAAAAATAAGTATTTGGGAAAAATAGAAAATGACCCTAATCAAAATAAAGAAATTAATGAAATAAAATCAAAGAAAAAAATACTTAAATCTTTAACTTTCATAAATGTTAATTATTTAGATAAATGTTTAGAAAAGATTGATTCTTTTCCTCAAATAAATTATTTAAAAATAAAGTCTTGTCAATTAAAGGATAAAAATTATGATTTAAATATAAATAAATTATTTCCAAATGTTAAAGAATTATATTTGCATAATTCTTTATTTAATAATGAAACATTTAATAAAAATTTAATAGATAGAAACTTAGATAATTCATTTTTTCCTTTTCATATAACGAAATTATATTTAACAAAAAATGAATTAATAAATGAAGAGTTAATAAATATTTTGAATAAGATTTTATCAAGCTTAGAATTAGTTAAAAATTTAAAAGAATTATCTTTTGCAAAAAATACAATTTCAAAAGTTGAAATAAATGATTTATTTTTTTTACCAGAACATAAATTTGAAAAACTTGAATTATTAGATTTTAATAATAATAAAATAAAAAAATTTTTTTATAATCCAAGTTTTATGGAAAATTTAAAAGTATTAGATTTATCAGATAATTTATTTTCAGTTAATCCTTTTGAAGAATTTAAAAGTAAAACTTTATTTATTTTAAGTGGAAATACTTTTTTATTTGAAAACAATTCTCCTCAAAAATATTTTGATTCTTTAAAAAAAGATTTAGAAAATTTTTTTTTTCCAATAAGTTATTTAAATTTAAAAGGAATTTGTAACAGATTTAATAGAGATGTATTGAAAAAATTTACTTTAAATAATATTTCTTCTTCAATTCAAAAATTAGATTTATCTTATTGTTACTTAAATAATGAATGTTTATTTGAATTTTTATTAATTAATAAAATGGAAAATTTACTTTCTTTAAATTTAAGTGGAGGAGAAATTAATGAAGATTTTTTTCAAATTTTTTTAGATAAAAAATTAAATGAATCTTTTTTTAATTTAACTTCTTTAAATTTATCTGATAATAAAATTAATTTAAATGATTTTAATATACTTTATCAATTTATTTATTATAATAAAAAATTGTTAAAATTAAATTTATGTAAAAATTTTTTTTTTAAAGATAAATATATTGTTGAATCGAAAAAACAAATTGAAAATCCAAAATTAATTTTATCAGAAGGAAAAATTATTATAAATGATTTTAATTCTTTTATAAATAAATTAAATAAAGAACTTATATTAGAAAAAAATTTTAATTTAAAATTCGATTGTGGTTTAATTAATAATAATTTAAATACTTTATCTTCTAATTTCATAAATGGGGAAAAAATTATAACAAAAAAAAATAATTAAATAAACTTTTATTTAAACTTAATTATTTATATAATATAAAATTTATTGCTTTTTTTTTAATTTTTTTCTTTTAATTTTATGGAGAATAATAATAATGAAATAAAAGAGAAACAAATTGTTAAGTATAAAGAAGTCAATTTAATAATTGATTATTCTAAAAATGATAATTATAAAATTTCATCTTTAATTACTAATTCTTATGAATATTTAGAAGAAAAAAAATCAAATTTTTGGAAAATATTATTAGGAATTATAATAGGACAATTATTATCAATATTATCCGTTTTAAATGGTTTTTTTAGTGAGAGAACAGAAAAAAAAAAAGAAATTATAATTCCATTTTTATTAACTTCAGGATATTATATTTTATTATTTCTTTGTTTTCTAACATATAATAAATTTACTTTTAAAAAACCGAAATTATGTTATATTATAATAATATTAATTGATAGTATAACTAATGCAATTAATACATATGTTTTTTCAATATCTAAATTTGAATACCCTTATATAATTAATTTAAATAGTTCAATTTGGTCTGTTATATTTACAATTATAATAATTAAAATATATAAATATTGTCAAAACCATATTTTTGGTTTAATTATAGCTTTTATTGGAAATGTTTTATCTTTTATTGGAACTTTTAATTCTTTTCAAGATATATTAATGTTATTTAAGGAAAAGAATTATTGTAGTATTATTTATTGCTTTATAATTAGTATTTTATATTCTCTTGATCAAGTTTTACAAGAAAAATATTTAAGTGAATATAATGAAATTTTTGATTATTTTGTTTGGTGTGGAATTTTAGGTTTTTTTATTTCTATTTTATTTAGTTTTTTATTTGGAGAAGTTAATTATATTTATAATTGTAATTTTGATTGTGAATTTTTTATTTATTTTTGTTGTTTTAGTTTAACTTTAACTATTTTTACTTCAATTTCTCTTTTTTATATTAATAAATTTTCTGCTAATATGTTTAGTTTAAATTTAGTTTCTACTGTTTTTTGGTCTTTTATTATAAATGGTATTTTTATTACAGGAAATGTTCATTATAATTATATGATAATTTTTTTTATTGTTGGATTAATTTTTATTATTATTGGAACTAGTATTTTTAATTATCAAGATAGAAAATGTATAATTGAATAAGAAGATAATAATAAGTTCAATATGTATATTTTTTGTATAGTTTTTTTAATGATTAAATAATAAAATTAAATTTCTTATTGAAAATTATTTTGATTTATTAGTCTTTTATTTTAAATTTAAGATATAATTAATCTTATAATATATGTTACTTAGTTTAATATTATTTTTATTTATAATACAATATAAATTATAATTGAATATATATTATTTATAAATCAATCATTTAAAAAAAGATTAATTTTATATTAATTTATGATTTTTTCTTTTTCTTTTATTCTTTTCATTATTATTAAAAATTAAATAAGCTGAGTATTTTTAGTTTAATAAATACTTTTATAAATTTTATTTTTTAAGAACTATTTCCAGAAGAATTATTTTATGATTAAGAATAGAAGAATAAAAATGGGAGAAATTTAAATTATTTGATTTTCAAATTTTAAATAATATGAACACTATTCTATTTTTAAAGGAGATATTGTGTTCATTTAATACTTTTGATTTTTCAATTTCTGATTAATTTTTAATGATTACTTATTCTAACTTTATTTGCTTTTATTTATTTTTATATTTGTTTATCAATGAACAATAAATAAATTATTTATTAAATTTTATTTATATTTATTTTTATAAAAAAATTAAACCCATTTTAATAAAAAATTTATAAATATTTTAATCCAATTTAAAACCATCTAAATAATTATTAAATTCAAAACTTCTTCAATAAAAAAAATAAAAAAAATGGATGAAGTAAAAAAATTGGAATTAAAACAATATGAAATAGGAGATACATTAAGAATAAATCCATATGGAAGAGTTAGAATAGTAAAGCATAAAAAAACAAATAAATATTTTGCATTAAAAATGATAAAAAAGAAAGAAATTTTAGAAGCAAAAGAAGGAGATCATATTTTAAATGAAATATCAATTTTAAAAAAAATAAAAAGTTATCACGGACATCCTTTTTGTATTTCTATAGATGGAATAACACAAAATGAAAAATATATTTATATAACAACAGATTTAATAAACGGAGGAGAATTATTTAATTACATAAGAGGAATAGGTAAATTAAAAGTAGAAGAAGCAAGGTAAAAATATAATATAATATTTTTTTTAGATTTTTCATATCTCAAATAATTACTGCTTTAGAATTTCTACATTCGAAAAATATAATTCATAGAGATTTACGTCCTGAAAATATTTTAATTCAAAAAAATGGATATTTAAAAATATCAGATTTTTCCTTTGCTAAAGAATTAAAAGGAAGAACATATACTTTATGTGGAACACCAGAATATTCAGCACCAGAAATGATATTAAATAAAGGATATGGTAAATCAGTTGATTTTTGGTCTCTTGGTATTTTATTATATGAAATGTTATGTGGAATTGACCCTTTTAGTGATGATGATCCTTTAAAAATATATGAAAAAATTATTGAATGTAAAATTAAATTTCCTAGTCTCTTTGATGATAATGCTAAAAGTTTAATTAAACATTTATTAGAAAAAGACTTAAGTAAAAGATATGGTAATTTACAAAATGGAATTTTAGATATTAAGAATCATAGATTTTTTAAAGAGTTTGAATGGGAAAAATTAATTAATGAAGATATTATTCCTTTTTATCATCCTTCTGTTAAAAGTGAAAATGATATTTCTAATTTTAATTCTTATCCTGATTCTGATGAAGAAACTGATACTGTTGATAAAAGTGAAGATCCTTTTTATGAAAATATTAAATGAATTGGATATTTAATTTAAGAAATTGTTTTTTAATAATTTTTTTTCTTTTTTATATTTTTATAATTATTAAAATAATATAAACATATCAAAAAATAAAATAAAAACAAATTATGTATCTTAAATAATTATCATTATTGAAGATATGATTCTATAAAAATTAATAAAAATTATTTTTTAATGGAAAATCCAAAAAAAGATGAATATGAACAAGAAGATTTTATATTATATAATACAATTCATCCAATTCATTTGAATTGTTTAGATGATAAAGATTCAAACAATTCCATTAATTATAGTGAAGAAAAAGAAGAAAATTTAAATGGAAGATGGAATAAAGAAGAACATATTAGATTTATTAAAGGTTGTTTATTATATGGAAATAATTGGAAAAAAGTTAAAAAATATGTAAAAACAAGATCAAGTGCTCAAATTAGATCTCATGCTCAGAAATATTTAATTAAATTAAAAAAGAAATTTCATTCTTTTGATTTAAAAGATAAATTTTGGAATTATAATTTTGATAATGAAGTTATTGAAAATATTGTCAGTAATTTTAATAATGTTGATATGGATCGAGTTGAAAAAATGATTTTATATATATTTAAAAATTCAAATGGAAATTGTGCTTCTTTAAGTGAAAGAGGTTATAATGGAATTGATATTGATGAAATTAATTTTAATGATTATTCATTTTCTGATAAAGAAATAAAAAATAAAAAAAAAGAAAAAATATTTAAAATATGTAAAATTTCAAAAGATAAAAAAGAATTTGATTTAATAGAAAAGAATAATAATATTGATTCATTTACAGGAAAAAAAAGAACAATGAATAAAATAGATTATAGTGAATTATATAATAATATAAATGGAACAAATAATTTTGGAATAGAACCATTTAAAATGATTCAAATAGAGAAATTTATAAATAATTGTTTAGATTCAAATGACCCAACAGATTTAACAAAATTACTTTTATTTTTTGAGCAAAGTAATTATATGTTTAATCCAATGAATTTTATAGATGCTAACCTATTATATAATCAAAACAGAGAAAGAGATATGTATAATACTATGAAAGCTTGTTTAAATGAAAGTTATAATAATCAAAATACTGATGTTAAAACTCCTTCTTCTGATTCAATTGATAATGAAAAACAAAAAAATATTAATTTAAACTATCAACAAACTATTGCTATGGAAATTGCAAAAATTAATCTTAATTTAGAACATTTATATCCTAATACTTTAAATGGTATGTTTAATAATTATAATTTTATTCCTTTTCAAAATACTTTACCTATTAATCAATTTTTAATTGATAATAGATTCCATAATTTTAATGGATAGAAATTTATATATATATTAATTTTAATTATTATTGTTATAAGTTAAATTTACTTTTTTGTATTAAATTTTTCATTTCATTTTTTAATTTTTTTTATATAAATAAAAAACACAAAATGAAAACTGGAATTGAAAAAGAAAAAGAAATGGAAGGAACAAAAAGTTTAAAACCTGAATTTTATGATTCAATAGAAAAAGAAGGAATATTAATTCGTAAAAAAAGAAATGAATTAAAGAGAATAAAATCTGCTACAATAAAAGAATGTTTATACACAAATAAAGTAGTTCCTGATGTATGGAAGAATCAATTAGGTTATCAAAATAATATTTTAGAAATTTTTTCAGAAGATAATGATTTTTTAAATTATGTTGGTAAAGGTCCTATAAACTATAATACAATTAATAGTGATTTTGAAAGTGAAAATGTTGAAATAAATTCTTTTAGAAAAAAATTGCCTGAAAAAAAAATAAATGATTCTGATAAAAAATCATTTAATTCTTTACAAAGAATATCATTGAAATATAATGATAAAAAGAGAATTTTATTACCTGAAGAATCAGATAGTGAAGATGTGAAAGGAATAATAAATGTAATTAGATATAAATATTTAAGTAATTCAAAAGGGAAAAATATTGCTTCTGATAAAGAAATATTAAAAATATTAGAAAATTATAGAAATGCTTATCCATTAAAAGAAAAAACAAATTCTTTATTAGAATATGAGAAACTAAAAGAAATTGAAAATAAATTATATAATGAAAAAGTATCAAAAGTGTTTTCAGGGAATACAAATAGTAATATATTTGAAAATGTTTATAAATTAAAAAAAAGAGAGAGAATAGATTCTTTTAGACAACCAATTTATAATAAAATTATTCCTCCAAACATAAGAGCTCAAACTTCTAAGAATAGAAGTTATTCAAAAAAGAAAAATGAAAAAGAAGAAAGTAAATTTGGTCCCTTTTTACATTCTAATACAGAAGCTTTTTATAAAACAATTGAAGTTGATAATCCTATTATTAAAAAATATTTAGAAAATATTAATTTTTATGGTCCTTATTTTTCTTATTGCCCTCCTTGTAAAAGAAGAAATATGGAGTTTTATAAAAAAATGAATGAAAATTATGCAATTGATCTTATGAAATATTTAAATAAAATTAGAGGAGACAATGAAGTTATTAAATCTAATATGAAAAAAAAAAATACTTGTTTAAAGAAAAAACCTTTAAATTATGTTAATACTTCTCATACTAATCATAATAATAATTCTCAAAGTTTTAACAGTAATTATTCTAAAAGTATTGGTTCTAATTCTTTGCAAAAGAATATATTAAATTATTAATAAAGCTTTAATTTAAAAGTTAAACAATTTTATTTTCTATTATTCCCAATTATTTACTTTAAAAATGAGATAATTAATATAAAAAAATTTAAATATTAATTTTTAAAAAGAAAATAAATATTATTTTTCAGTAGTTAATAAATTATTTCCTGGAAGAGGTAAATATACAATAGGATAATTAATATTTTCTCTAGGAGTATGCATCATTTCATCTAATTTAATTCTCATTTTTTTTCCTCCTCTTGAATATAATTTAGAATTTCTCATTTGTACTTCATTAAAATTACTTAAAGTTTTTCTCATATTTAAAAAATCATTTTTAAAATTAGTAAAAGTAGAAAACATAAATTTTTCTTCTTTTTTATTTAATTTCTCTTTATTTTCCTTTTCTTCTTTTTTCAAATTATTATTTTTATTATCAAAAAAACTTAAAGGAGTAAAATGATGAATATAACCTTCTTTAGGAATATCAACATTATTTACATTATTTAATTTAGTATTTATTTTTCTTAAATATGAAGTTCTATCTGTAAAATCTCTATACGAGGAAATATCACTTTGTAAAGGAAATTCTTTTTTTATTTTATTTAAGTTATTATCTTCTTCTTTTATTTCTAAATCTTTTTCTATTTTATATTTTATTTTCGAATCTATTGTTTTCTTTTTTAATTCTATTGGATTTATTTTTAAATTTATATTAATCATTATTTCCTTTCCTTCCATATTTCCAAATGTTGAAACTCTTCTTAAATTATGTTCATTTTCATGAATAGTTGGTCCTATATATTTTATATTATTTAAATCAATTTTTGATTTTGGTTCTTTTATTTCTTCAGCAGATAAAATCATACTTTTTTCTTCTTCTTTATTCTCTTCATTTTTTTCTCCTTCTTCTTCTTCTTCTTCATCTTCTTCTTCTTTTCTTCTTCTTTCTTCTTCTTCTTTTCTCTTTCTCTCTTCTTCTTCTTTCTTTCTTCTTTCTTCTTCTTCTTCTTCTCTTATTCTATCTTCTTCTTCTTTTATTCTTCTTTCTTCTTCTTCTTTTATTTTCTTCTTCACTAAAACTTTATATAAATCTATCATTTCTTTTGTTTCATTTGTTTTATTCATATTTGAATTATAAATACTTTTTTTAAATGCAAATTCTTTCATTGCTTTTATTCTTTCTTCTTCATTTCTTTTTTCTTTCATAAATTTATTTTTTTCAATATTAATATCTTTTTCAACTGTTAAATAATCATATTCATATTTAGGTCTTACAAAAGAATAAGAACTTTTTTGTTCTTTATTGAAATTTAATCCTGTTCTTCTAAACCAATCACTTCCAGTATTAATTTCAATTTTATTTTTTTTATAAAACGTATCATAAAAAGTAGAAGTAGCAGATATATTATCTCTAAAAGAAGATAAAGTATTATTAAACCCATTTTCTTTATAATAATAATTTAAATTTATTCCATCTTTAAAAGCAAATTTAATTTCTTTAGTTGCTTTACTTTCAATTTTTTTTCTCTTAAATTTTTTTATTCTCTTATTTGCATTTTCATAACCTTTAATATCAGTTCTATGTTCATTTATTTCTTTTAATGTAACATAATGTTCTTCAATTACTGGTTCTTCATCTTCAATTTGATCTAAATTTGGTGTTGTTCTTTCTTTCATTTCTTTCAATTGAAGAAAATTATCAAATCTATCATTATACCAATTATATATTTTTCTTATTCTTTCATTTCTATTCTCTTTTAATCTCATATTTAATGCATCTATTACTAAATTCTCTAATTTACTGTTTATTTGAAATTTAAATGTATTTTGAATTTCTCTTAATTTTAATGGGTTAGTTATTGTATTTGCAACTTCTTCTTTATATTCGTTAAATTTTATCAGTTCTTGGGATAATATTTTTAACTCTTTTGGAGGATTTTCTTTTAAACATTCTTCTAATAATGGAATTAATGGTGAGTTAAATATTATTTTCTTTTTTTGCTGTTTTTCATTTTGGAATGGCTCATTTTCATCATACGCATCCATTTATTTTATTTATTTTATTTTATATTTTAGAGAAAGAAAATAAAAAATTTAATTTCTAAAACTGAAAGAAAATATTTAAAGGAATAAGATATTAATATTATTAATTAAGATAATGAAAAAAATTTAATCAAATTATTTCTTTTGATAATATAATAGAAATATCAATAAATGAAAAAAGAAAATAAATCATTAAACAAAAGTTTGATTTTGAAATAAAGTGTTTTACTATTAATCTTAATATTACAATAGAAAACTAAATAAATGAAAGTGAAAATGAAGAAAAAATGAATATAATATTTTAAATATAATCTAAAATTAAGTCATGTTCCATTTAGTTCAATGAAATTAAATCATAAATTGTTGGAAATAATATTTAAGATAATAAAAGGATGAATGATCTTGTATCTTTCTCTTAATTCTAAATAATACAAAATTCATGTTCTGTAGAAGATGAAATTGAGGAGACAAGAAAAGAAAGTAGATTTTAAAGAAAATTATAATAAATAAAAGGATATGAAAATATTTTGACAATATATTTGATGAATAAAAGAATAGAAGAAGTCTATTTACAAAATAATTCAACAATTAGAAGAAATAAATGAATTGTTTCTTCTTTGATGTCTATAACTTTGTTAAACAATAATAATCAAAGGTTCTTTTTCATTAATAAACAAAAAATTATTTTATTAACAATAGATTTAGATTGATAAATAGTATGAATAATATGTGAGTTTTATTCAAAAAAATAAAAACGAATAAAAATTCAATTGATTTTTCAAATATTTTATTAACATTTTATGCTTGTTTTTAAGAGGATCATAAATTATTATATAATTTTATTATTAATTAATTGTTATTTTTTATTCTCAAAAATATTATTAATTTCAACTAATTTTACATTAAAAATAAAAAATAATATGAATAATTGTTATACAATTGTTACAATTAAAAATTTTCCAAGTAGAAATGAAATATTACTTTTCTTCAATAAATTTATCATTACTAATAAAATAAATTCAGATTATAAAATAGAAAATACTTCAAATTGTATAAATTTAAAATTTTTAGAATCAGATATAGGATATTTATTTGTTGAACAATTAAAAAAATCTATTATAAATAATGAACTTTATAAAAATTTATCAATTAAAATAACAGAAAAACAAAGAAAATTAAAATCAAAATCAACTTCAAATATTTTTTCAAAAAGAAATAAAGGAATAACTCCTATTTCAAATAGTTCTAATTTAACATTATCAAGAAATAAAATAACTGATAATTCATATTATCATATTCATATGTTAGATATATCTAAAAAAGCTGGAGTCATTACAAATTCTTCTCCATATATTAATTTTTTACATAAAGAATATCTTGATAAAATTGAAAATAAGAAAAAATGGGTTTGTAATAAAGATTTTATTACCTCTGTTGGAAGAGCAGAAAATAATAAAAATATTTTTATTATTAAAAATTATGTAAATATTACTCCTTCAAATTCTCCTCTTTTATATAAATTCAGAAATGAAAATAAAACAAAATGGATGTCAAAAAAAGGGTTTATTCTTTATTAAGAATATTTATATTTAATTTATATTTTTTTTATTAGTATATATTATGAGATTTATATTAATGTTCAATTGATAATATAAACCAAAAAAAATATAAATAAAAAATAAAACTTTTTTTTTTATCTAATAAAATCTAAAATATAAAAAACAAAAAAAATATAAATTGTATACATTTAATCGCATTTAAAATGGATGAAAAAATAAATTTTTTAGATAATCCTTTATGTCAATATCCTTATAATAAGCCTAAAAATTTAGAAAAAAAAGTAATATTAACAGAAACAGAAAATAAAATATTTGAAATAATAAAAAAAACCTTAGAAAAAAATAATTTAAAGACAATATGTAGAGTAGCAGGAGGATGGGTAAGAGATAAATTATTGAATAAAAACAGTATAGATATAGATATAGCATTAGATAATATGAAAGGATATGAATTGGCTAAATTAATAAATAAAGATTTATATCCTGATAAAGATAAAGTAGGTTTAATTAATCAAAATTCAGAAAAAGGAAAACATTTAGAAACTGCAACAATACCAATTCATCATATATGGATTGATTTTGTTAATTTAAGAAGTGATAATGATAATATTTTTGGGACTGCTAAAGAAGATTCTGAAAGAAGAGATTTATCTATTAATTCATTATTTTATAATATTAATTCAAATGAAATTGAAGATTATAATAATGGTTTTAAAGATTTAGAAAATGGTATTATCCAAACTCCTATTCAACCTTATTTAACTTTTAAAGATGATCCTTTAAGAATTTTAAGAATGATTAGATTTGCTATTAAATATCAATTTTTAATTCATGATGATATTAATAGTTGTATTTTAAAATATAATGATGAATATAAAAATGCTTTTATAAATTCAATTTCTAATGAAAGAGTTCAAAAAGAATTATCTTATATTTTAAAATTAAAATATTCAAATGCTGGTATTTATTTAATTTATAAATATAATTTAATTGATGCTGTTTTAAAATTAGAAAGTTATAATAATAAAGAATTAAATGATAATCTTAAAAATGAGATAAATAAAATGGTTAATGTTTTTTTAGTTGGATATTATATTGCTCAAGAAAATAATTTTTGCGAAAATGATGAATATAATAAAGATGATAATTTTAGATTAACTTTTCATTTATTATTATTGACAGTTTCATTTAGAAATTTCAAGGTAAAAACAGGAAAAGAAATACACTCAATAAGTCAATTAATTCTTAAAGATACTTTAAAATATTCAAGTGATCAGATAAAAGAAAATTTAATTATGACTTCAAGTATAGATGAATTTATGAAGATTGTAAATGATGGTAATTATAATAGATTAAATTCAGGAAGAATTTTAAGAAATATTCAATATAAAAATATTCCTAAATTATTTATTACTTCAATTGCTTTGGAATATATTGAAAAAAGGAATTTGAATGAAATTATAATAGAAGTAAATAAAAATATATTAGGCGAAATTTTTGTTAAATATAATACATTTAATGAATACATTAAAAAAGAGAATTTATTACATTTGGATGAATTAAAACCTTTATTAAATGGAAAAGAAATAATTAAAGAATTACAAATAAAACCTGGGAAAGAAATAGGAGTTTTATTACAAAGTTTATTAGATAAACAAATTGAAAGTCCTGACTTTACAAGAGATTGTGCAATTGATTTTTTAAATAAAAAAAGAGAAGAAATAAAAGATTCATTTACTGAATCAACAAAAAAAGAAAAAAAGAAAAAAAAATAAAAAATAAAAGAAAGAAATTAAGTATTTTATACAATTATTACTTATATATGTTATAATTATACATACCACCCAATTTAATGTTAAATTAATTAAATTTTAACAATATATATATTAAAATCTAAAAAATGAAAATTTTAAAGCCAAAACCAAGGATTTTAGTATATGAAAAACTAAAAGGTACTTCTCAATTTAAGAAATTAATGGCAAAATATAAAATTCAGAAAAAACTAAGTAAAAAAACTAAAGAAACAATAATAGACCAAATAAAAAATGAAATGGAAAAAAATGAATCTGACGATGATTATATTATGAAAGAATTAAAAAAATATAAGATAAGTAAACAAGAAATGATAAATGTATATGGATCCAAAGCAATGGAAAGACCAAATAATGACTTTGAAAATATACAAAAAAAAGTTAGAAATAAAGTGAAATTAAGAAAATTAAGTTTTTTTGTTTCTCCTTTATTTAATCCTTCTCAATTAGTGAAAACTCATTATGATAATAATTTTAATATTAGAAATAATAATTTTATTAATCTTCCATCAATATTCCCTAAAAAAAGAAATTTTAGTTTGAGAAATAATTTAAGAGAAGTAGATTTTAGTGATTTTTCAGAACCTAGTTCAGAAAGAATTAATTTAACAAATACAAGATCTGTTACAAATTGTTCCTTTCCAAAAAAATTAGGTAATTCTGTAAGTGCTAAATCTCTTTTAGATAGTTTAGATAATATTAAAAATGAATATATCAATTCATCAAGATTTATAACAAATTATTCGAAAATAGATAAAATTATTTTTGAAAGAAAGAAATATAATTATAATAATATTAATAATAAATTTATTGAAAAAATGAAAAAATAAATATTATTCTTTAATTATAATTTCTAAAATTTATCTATTTGAATTCACATTTAAATTCTTAATAAATTTTTAAAAGTTATATAAAATGAAATTTCAATCTGAGTATTCAACAGGCTTAAATTTTGAATATAATTATACTAAGAGAGATTATAAATTAGAAAATAATATAATAAAAGTTAAAAAAAATCCAATTATACATTTTCATGAATTTATAAATCAATCTTTATATGAAAAAGAAGAGGATAATTATATTGACAATTATAAATTTTATAATGAATATATTCAAAAAATAAAAGAAGAAATTTTAGATTCAATTTCAGAAGATTATAAAAAGTTGAATAAAAAAGAAAATGTGTTAAATATAATAAAAAGAATAAAAAAAGATAATTTAATTGAAAAAAATAAAATTAATCATTCAATATTTAAAAATGATATTATTGAAATTGAAGATGATAATATTGAGATATCATCAGATGAATTAAATAAATTAATTGAATTAAAAAAATCAGAAGATTTTAATTTTTGTGTTATTTGCGGAAGTAGGGAACATTTATTATGTGATACAGATTATAATTTAAAAAATGGAAAAATTTATGTATCTTTAGATGAAGACATATTTTCAAATAATAAAATAGAATTAAGTGAATCTAAATTAATTAAAAACACAATGTTTTATGATTCAGAAGAAGATGAAGAAATAATATAAAAATTTTAAAAAAAAATATATAAAAATGAAAAAAAGTGAAAAATAAAAGAAAAAAATAAAAAAAAAGTAAAAATAAAAATAATTAAAAACCGATATTTGAGGAAATTGGAGTGTGATATTATCAATATACTCAAAAGCAGCACTCCCTATCACCATTAAATCTCACTTC
>JAEEGI010013542.1_pt1 | contig 17289 bp, 13 predicted proteins | sample 8958751 | NCBI WGS metagenome assembly JAEEGI01 (sample SAMN16246545, study PRJNA631951) | gut metagenome | biome: gut microbiome; feature: rumen; material: KS-attached | host: Bos | place: Iran: Karaj | collected 2018-10
GATCGCCGTCATCTTTTTCAAATTCATTGTGTTACCTCATTCTCCCCAAGTTGCGAACTGCTGTGCAGGAGGCTGTATCATTTGCCGCAGCTTCGAAAATGCCACGCCGCTTTCTCCCAAGCTACGCAAATGCGACCCCGGCTTACCAGTCGCTGCTCCAGTCCGTTCCGCCGCTGTCCCAGGAATCATAGGACGAGGAGCTGTCCCAGGAGCTGCTGCCCGAATCGGAGGATGCATGCCAGTCATCCCATACACTTGAGCTGGTAATACTCGATATCCCCCAGTCGGACGAATAGTCCTCGCCGACGGAATAATCGGTATAATCGGTATACGGGAAGGAATAGCTTTCGCACCAGGAATCGACCGTCGTGTCATAGTAGGACCAGTCATCGCCGTAGCGGTAATAATAGGTATCCCCGTCCCGGTAATATCCGTCATTCTTGTGCTTCCGGTACGAACCGATGCCTGCAAGAAGCGCGATGCTTACGGTAAATGCGACGATTCCGATAACTAACTTCTTATTATTGTTGTTCCCGCTCCGCTGCGGGTATCCGCGGCTTACGGGAGCGTCTATGTAGGAACTCTCCCCGTCCGGATAGATGCCCCGGTTATGACATTCCGAAAGCAGTTTCTGGAATATCTCCTCTACGGCATACGCCTCGTCCGGACCGATATACCGGATGGCTCTCTGCCCGGTGTCTTTGTTCTTATAAACAATATACTGATCGCCTTCCTGATAGATACCGAAGGCTTTCGGCTGCCGGTAATCCTCTCCGATGAAAAAGCGCATACGAAGAAGCGGCATTCCGTGCTGTTCGCAATATTTCTGCAATTCCAGTATTGTTCTGGGATGCGTGATTCTTTTTTCATCGTCCATATAAGCCTCATTTCCGGAGTCCTCCGGCACATTGCGCCGGAGGACTCCCTGAAAATCATTACTTGCAGATTACATCCTTAACGGTTGCCGCTACATTCTCAGCGGTGAAACCGAACTTCTTAAAGAGGATGCCGGCAGGTGCGCTTGCGCCGAAGCCGTGCATCGTTACATAGCCGCCGTCAAGGCCGACATACTTGCCCCAGCCGAAATCGCTTAATGCTTCAACGGCAACACGGGCACGTACGGCGTTCGGAAGAACGCTTTCCTTGTACTCGTCGCTCTGCTCCTCAAAGATATCCATACAAGGCATGCTGACAACGCGAACGTCAACGCCGTCCTCGGCAAGAAGTGCCTTTGCCTCGAGGGAAATGCTTACCTCGGAACCGGTTGCGATAATAATTGCGTCCGGAATCTCCTTCTCGGAATCCTCAATGATATATCCGCCCTTCAGAGCTTCCTTGGAGGAGCCTGCAAGCTGCGGCAGATTCTGTCTCGTAAGAACGAGAGCCGTAGGCGTCTCCTTGCTCGTTACCGCGCTGTACCATGCTGCCAAGGTCTCCGTGGCATCTGCCGGACGGAACACATGGAAGTTCGGAAGGGAACGAAGCATTGCGAGCTGCTCAATCGGCTCATGGGTAGGTCCGTCTTCGCCGACACCGATACTGTCATGGGTGAGGACAAATGTGGTCGGAATCCGCATGAGTGCGGAAAGTCTTGCCATCGGCTTTACGTAATCGCTGAATACGAAGAACGTTGCGCAGTAAGCACGGAGGCCGTGAAGGGTAAGACCGTTGCTGATCGCTGCCATTGCGAACTCACGAACACCGAAGTGCAGGTTGCGTCCGCTGTAATCTTCCTTGCTGAAATCGCCGATTTCCTTCATTGCGGTCTTGTTCGAAGGAGCAAGGTCCGCGGAACCGCCGATCAGGTTCGGAACTTTATTCTTAAGCTTGTTGAGAGCCCAGCCGCCGAGATTTCTCGTAGCGTCTGCCTTCTCTTCGTAAGCCCAGTACTCTGCGTCATCGATGAGATCCTTCGCGATGTCCATGTTGAACTCGTCGTCCCAGGCCTTCTTCATCTCCGGGAACTTCGCGCAGTAGTCTGCGAACAGCTTGTTCCATGCATCCTCGTCCTTTGCAAGCTCGGTTGCGATGGACTTGTAGTTTGCGTAAACCTCATCCGGAACATAGAACGCTTCCTGAGAAGGCCAGCCGAGGAAATCCTTCATGGCTGCAACGTTCTCTTCGCCGAGCGGCTCGCCGTGCGCGCTTGCCTTGCCCTGCTTAGCCGGGCAGCCGTAACCGATCTGCGTCTTAACGGTGATCATGGAAGGCTTCGTCTTCTCCGCCTTGGCTGCCTCGATGGCTGCGCCGATGGCGTCGAGATCGTTACCGTCCTCAACAACAAGCGTCTGGAATCCCATAGCCTGGAAACGTGCCTGTACATTCTCGGTAAATGCGATGTCGGTATTGCCTTCGATGCTGATCTTGTTGCTGTCATAGAAAACGATCAGCTTACTAAGACCAAGGGTACCGGCAAGAGACATTGCCTCGTAGGTAACACCTTCCATCATACATCCGTCGCCGCCGAGTACGTAGGTGTAATGGTCAACAACCGGATAACCGGGCTTGTTGAACTTCGCGGCAAGATGAGCCTCAGCCATTGCCATACCTACGGACATGCCCATGCCTGCGCCGAGCGGTCCGGTGGTCGCCTCAACACCCTTGGTGTGACGGTACTCCGGATGGCCGGGGGTCAGGGAACCGTCCTGACGAAACTGCATCATATCTTCCTTCGTAAGGCCGTAGCCGAACAGGTGAAGAAGGGAATAAAGAAGCGTGGAACCGTGTCCGCCGGAAAGGATGAACCGGTCACGGTTCGCCCAATCGGGATTGGTGGGGTTGTGCTTCATGTGCTTTGCCCAAAGCTCGTAAGCCACTGCTGCGGAGCCGAGCGGCAATCCGGGATGTCCGGATTTTGCTTTCTGGATCGCGTCTGCTGCCAGCACACGGATGGCATTAACAGACATCGTGTCGATAGATTTGCTCATGTTGGAATTCCTCCGAGGATTATTCTTTCCTGCCTTGTCATTTCATCAAACCGACAGGCAGGCGCTGCGTCCGTCGTCACGGGCGCATACCTGTGTAAATAATAGCATATCGCTCCGTACAATGCAAGAAATCCGCACCGATTTGAGCAAAAAAGGCCCGCAGGGCAGTCCTGCGGGCCGGAAGGACGAGACGTCCTCATTTGCCTTCGATAATATGCTTATTGTAATACTTGGATTTCTTCTGAAGCAGCTTGTTAAGCTTCTTTAACCCGAACCGCTCGCAGAGCGTCTGCTCGTCGGAGTAAAGGTTCACGCCGAGGCCCAGTTTGTTTCCTTCGACGGTAAATCCCATGGCGGCGAGTGTCGTCGGATACATGTCAAAGGCGCAGTAGTCACGGTTCTTTCCGAGCGTGTATTCAACCGCGCTGTTCAGGATTACCGCGTAGGCTTTTCGGTCGTACTTCTTGACGCCCTTCGAGATATTGCGGTAATACATGCTGTCCATGGTCGGATGGTCGCCGACGATCACAACCGTGGTGTCCTCGTAGAAAGGCTGCTGCTTCAGCCAGTTCACGAATTCCTCAATCTGATGATCCGCACAGAGAATCGCGTTATCATAGGAGTTTTTGAACTCGTTTCCGCACAGGGGGCAGATATAACCGCCCGTAAAATGCGTATCGATTGTCATGACGGTTACGGCGAAAGGATCTCCCGACTCCGCCGCCGCAAGAATTTCTTCCTTTGCGAATTCGTAAAGGCGGAAGTCCTCGTAGCCCCACCAGACTTCATAATCGTCATAGGGCAGGCGGTGATTTTTGTTATAGTAATTGTAGTCGCGGACAATCGGGTCACCGTGCGTCGAAAGTAACAGATCGGTTCCGGCAAATTCAATCCGCGAACCCTGCAAAAACACGTTCCGGTATCCGTAATCCGAAAGAATCTCCCAGATGGAAACCATGCCGGGCAGGAAGGTCTTGTAGCCTTTGCCCATGTTGTTCCGACCGATGGGAACGATGAGCGGCGTGCCGCATGTCTGCGAAACCAGGGAACCGCAGGTCCAGACAGCGCCCTCCGCAGGCTCTAAGCCGTTCAGCTTACCGTCTACGGAGAAGCATTCGCCTTCGCCGAGGGCAAGGCTTGTCAGATACGGAATTCTGCTCCTGTCCGCGAGTCCGCCGACGCTCTTATCCGCGTAGGTGTCCTCCATGGACTCCATGTAGATGTAGATCAGGTTCCGTTTCTTCTCGGGAGCCTTGATCATCTCCTTCTTGGGCATTACGTAATAAGTCTCATAAAGATTGGACGGCGTCAGCTGTCTCCAGAAGAAGGAGAACACCCGCATCTTCGCAAGAACCACGATTGCCGCGATCGCGAAGAAAAGTCCCGCCGTAAGTACCTTCCGTTTGTGGAAGAATTTCGGTTTCGTCGTCTTCCTGCGCCAGAAATTCCCGAGCCAGTACTCGAAAACCGTCAGCACCGGAAGTCCGATTCCCATGGCGATGTTAAGCGAGAAGAAATTGCCCGCGTCCGCGCCCTCCATCGGCACCATCAGCTGGAAGATCATCGACGCAACCGATACGCCGTTGAACAATATGTGCTGCCATACGCCGGCAATCACAACCGCGTTGCCGAGAAGAAGAAAGACAATGCGCCAGATCTTCTTCGCTTTGGTCTCCTTAACTGTGTCATTTGCCGCTTCCAAAGCCTCGGCCGTTTCCTTAGTTTCTACCGCTTCCGCGGTTTCCCTGATTTCTGTTTCCTTAACCTCTTTCAAATCCTGTCCGTCCATAACGCGCTCCGTCAACCTGAAATCTCTTTGTAAATCTCCCTTTTCGGGACCCCCCTGTCCCGCGCGACGGCTTTGATGGCCTCCATTCGTTCCATCCCTTCCGCCTCGTATTTCGCCATGTGGTCGGCGACGCTGATGTCCTGCCACCGGGCCGCGGCCTCCTCCGATATTTCCTCGTCCGATTTGCCGGAAAGAACTAGCACGCACTCGCCCTTCGGCTCCTCCGCCGTATAATGTAAGATAGCTTCCCGAAGCGTCCCGAAGAACCGGGTCTCATGCTTTTTGGTAAGCTCCCGAAGAACCGCTATCGTCCGTTCCTCCCCGACGGTTTCCGCAAGCTCCGTCAGCGTTCGTAAAAGCCGGTGCGGCGCCTCATATAAAACCACCGTTCTCCGCTCGTCCGCCACCTCCGAAAGCGCCTGCTTCCGCTGCTTCTTATCCATCGGAAGAAACGCCTCAAATGCGAACCTTCTCGTCGGAAGCCCCGACATCGTCAGCGCCGTAACGCAGGCGCAGGCTCCCGGAAGAACCGTCACCGTGATGCCGGCCTCATAGGCCATCTTTACGAGCTCCTCGCCGGGATCGCTGATTCCGGGCATTCCGGCGTCGGTGATCAGGGCGATGCTCTGCCCGCTTAACAGCTTGTCGATCAACGTGTGTCCTTTTTCGATCTTATTGAATTCGTGATAACTCGTCATCGGCGTGTGAATCTCAAAATGATTCAGCAGCTTGATGCTGTTTCTGGTATCCTCCGCGGCGATCAGGTCCACCTCCGAAAGGACGCGCACCACCCGGTACGTCATGTCCTCCAGGTTTCCGATGGGGGTCGCGCACAGATATAAGGTTCCGCTTTTTCTGTCGTCCATCTTCGCCGCTCCTTTCCGAAAAATGCCATCCCGTCTTCAACATAACTGCGTCTTTTTTGCCCACGCCGGTACATTATAGCACATTGTTTTATCAAAATAAACCATTCTTTTCGCGCGGGCGCACGAAATTGCTTGAATTCCGCCGCGTGATATGGTACTCTTTTGTGCGGCGTTCCCACACCGGGAGCGAATCGTCCGGCGCCGGTATCCCGCGCCGTTACTCGACACAGAAAGGGTATTTTCATGTCAGCTTTTGAAGACAATATAAAGAAACGCCGCACATTTGCCATCATTTCCCACCCGGATGCCGGTAAAACGACGCTTACCGAGAAGTTTCTCCTGTACGGCGGAGCGATCAATCTGGCCGGTTCCGTTAAGGGCAGAAAGACCGCGCGCCACGCGGTTTCCGACTGGATGGAGATTGAGAAGGAGCGTGGTATTTCCGTTACCTCGTCCGTTCTTCAGTTTAACTACGACAATTATTGCATTAATATTCTCGATACGCCGGGCCATGAGGATTTCTCGGAGGATACGTACCGCACGCTGATGGCGGCCGACTCGGCGGTCATGGTCATTGACGCAAGCAAAGGTGTTGAGCGCCAGACAATCAAGCTTTTCAAAGTCTGCGTCATGCGCCACATTCCGATTTTCACATTTATCAACAAAATGGACCGGGAAGCGAACGACCCGTATGAGCTGATGAGCGACATCGAGAACGTGCTCGGTATCGCGACCTGCCCGATCAACTGGCCGATCGGTTCCGGCAAAGGCTTCAAGGGCGTATACGACCGAAACACCAAGGAAGTCGCCCTCTTCACCGCCGCGATGAACGGCCAGAAGGAAGTCGCCACCGAATATATGGCGGCGGATTCTCCGGAACTGAAGGACCGCATCGGCTATGATTTCTACGACAAATTGCAGGAAGACATCGAGCTTCTCGACGGCGCAAGCGCCGAGTTCGACCAAGAACTTGTAAACGCCGGCGAGCTTTCTCCCGTCTTCTTCGGTTCCGCTCTTACGAACTTCGGTGTGGAGACGTTCCTGAAGCATTTCCTTTCGATGACCAGCTCTCCGCTTCCGAGAAATTCGGATCAGGGCGTCATCGACCCGTTCCGTTCCGATTTCTCGGCCTTCGTTTTTAAGATTCAGGCCAACATGAACAAAGCGCACCGCGACCGTATCGCGTTCATGCGAATCTGCTCCGGCCAGTACACGCCGGGCATGGAAGTCAATCACGTGCAGGGCGGCCGGAAGGTTAAGCTTTCCCAGTCCACGCAGATGATGGCCGACGAGCGCCACATCGTCGAGGAGGCCTACTCCGGCGATATCATCGGCGTCTTCGACCCGGGAATCTTCTCCATCGGCGATACGCTTTGCGAGTCCAACGAGAAGTTCCGCTATGAAGGCATCCCGACCTTCGCGCCCGAGCATTTTGCGCGGGTCCGCCAGGTCGACACGATGAAGCGTAAGCAGTTCATGAAGGGCGTTACGCAGATTGCGCAGGAGGGCGCCATCCAGATCTTCCAGGAATTCAACACCGGCATGGAGGAAATCATCGTCGGCGTTGTCGGCACGCTGCAGTTTGATGTTCTGCAGTTCCGCCTCCAGAGCGAATACAACGTCGAGATCAAGCTCGAGCCGCTTCCCTACGAGCACATCCGCTGGATTCTGAATCCCGAGGAGTGCCCGCCCGACAAGATTGTCGGCACCAGCGACATGAAGCGCATCAAAGACCTGAAGGACAACCCGCTCCTGCTCTTCGTCAACGCATGGAGCGTCGGCATGGTGCAGGAAAGAAACAAATCGCTTAAACTAGCTGAATTCAGAGTAGACTAGTAACGGACGGCCGCGCGCCGTACTCATCCGAAATCTATAAGGCGGCCTGCCTAAGCAGCAGGCACGAACCGGGAGCTAAATCCCTCTCGTGCCTGCTACTTGGCGCGGCCGCCTTCTTTATATCCCGGCGCACGGCCCCCCTGTATGCCAAAACGGCCCTCAGGGGGGCCGTTTTTGGAATTATCCCACCTAAGCCAACGGCGACGCGGCCCACCTACATACCCAAACGCCCCGCAGGGGGGTCGTTTTCAGAAATATCCCACCTAAGCCAAAGGCGACGCGGCCCCCTTCCTTGCCCAAACAGCCCGCAGGGGGCCGTTTTCGGAATTATCCCACCTAAGCCAACGGCGACACGGCCCCCCTGTATGCCAAAACGGCCCTCAAGGGGGCCGTTTTCAAAAATCTCCCACCTGGCCTAAAGACCACGTGGCCCACCTACATACCCAGACGGCCCTCAGGGGGGCCGTTTTCAGAATAAAGGCTGACGGGCGCGCAGGTGAATCAAGAAAGCAGCCTGCCTACTGCAGGAGCTGCGAACCGGGCGAATTAGCCCTCTCGCATCTCCTCAGTGGCGCGGCTGCTTTCTATATTCTTTCGGCGCACGGCCTGTGTTGTTGTTCCGCCTGAAAGCGACTCCCTCGGATTCTTATCCTGCTTTCTTTTCCATTCTATAAATGATGTGTTTACTCCGTCTTCACAATAAAGTAGAATTCATCCGCAGAGTTTGTAAATAGCGTTATTGTAGTGCTCTTTCCGATTTGAAACGACACCTCAGGCAACTCATCACCACCCTTTGAGACAGCTTCCACCGGCGCACTGGCTATTGTGTCTGCAAGAGGCCCCTTAGTCTCGTAATACTGGTCCCATACTGGAGTCTTAAGAATCGCATCATCTTCAAGCAGTCCAAGCAAATCTTTTGACACTTCACTTAATGAGAAGATTCTTTTTCCGAACTTTCCATTTCCAAACTTCAAGTCAAAAACTCCATTGTCGAACAAAAGAAGTACTCTCGGCCCAAGGGCTCGATCAGCATCGTGGTTAGCCTCTCCCTCATTCGCTTTCTTCTTGGGTATCCATACTGTCTTTTGTGTGTATAAAACATTATATCATGGAGCAATAATCCATGTCCATCAATAACCCTAGGGAAGCATCTTTTGAACTCGCCTTTCGACAATGACCGGTCTTCCGTCATTCCCTGTTTTTCTATGACGCCGCAAGATTTTTTGCCAGACCAGTAAACAGGCCGGGCGCGAGACATATTAAAAAAGCGGCCGCGCCAAGTAGCAGGGGCGAGAGGGATTTAGCTCCCGGTTCGCACCTGCTGCTTAGGCAGGCCGCTTTTAGTGTATTCAGGGAATTGGCGCGCCCGGCAGTCCGCTTCTGTATTTTTCCGGTAACCGGCGCGCCCGGCAGTCTTACTGAATCACCAACCTCGGCGGCAGGGCAGGCTGTATATTCTCCGGGTCGTCATACTCGAAGACGGACATAACCGTCCCGTTCTTGGATACCGAAATGTCGGTGTAATAGTAGAGCGGATTCTCCTCGTTGGATTCGGTCACCTTCAGCTCGCCCCCGACCAGCCGGTAGGCCCGGTTCGGCACCTTGGTGCCCTCGCGGAAGCCCTTCATCAGGTCGTAATAGAGGGAGTCGCTGCCTTTGGCCGCGCGGAAGCACTCTCCGTTTTTGTTGATGCACTTATTGTTTAAATCGAGAAGAAAGCTCGTGCAACTGAAATTCTCGTAATAGAGATGTCCGTCCTCCGTCAGGAAGAACCGGGCGACGGGCTGGATCATCTCGTTCAAAACGTCCTCATCGTTAAGACCTTCCTCCACGCCTTCGAGGTACAGGGCGGTGATATCATTTTCCGCTATTTTCCTGTAGCTTTCGTCATACTGCTCGACGATGATCCGGCTGCTGCCGTTCACTTCGCGAAGGCACAGAACATAGGCATTCTTGCCGTCGTGATATACCTGCAGTAACGGCCGGCTCTCTTCCTGATAGCAGATTACCTGACGGAAGCTCTCGTCCTTCGGATCGTAAAGCCAGACCGAATCGGTGGCCGCTTCATTTAGATCATGATTTCCGATCAGCAGCTTATCCCCCGCGCGGGAAAGCATGGCGTAAGGGAATCCGTCCGGGCAGACCTCCCGCTCGGTAAGTCCTTTCTCCGGGTCGATTTCGAGAAGAATCAAAGGATACGACTCTTCATCGGTCAGCTCACCCTTCCGGATCAGCGTGTAAATCTTTCCGCCGAGCTCCACCCGGTTATAATTCGTTTCGTAGCTTTCGTCCACGACGACTCCGAGAAGCTTATCCTCGCCGGTGTCGGGATTCAAAATATGATACTCCGAGTCCCGGATGAATTCTCCCTTTTCCAGATACTTCGCGTATAAAATGCCGGCATTCGTTATGGACACCGCGCGCATATCGGTGACTTCCGCGACCTTCTTTCCGCCCTTCCAAATCTCCGAAACAACCGGATCGTCTATGATTCCCGGAAGGATGACGCCGGTCATTGTGTCATTTTCCGTCGGTATCTTCTCCGTCTGATCTCCCGGGTTCTCCGGATCCTTCTCCGTCTGGGTTTCTGGCTTTTCGGGATCCTGCGTCCTCGGCTTGTCGGGATCCTTCGCCCCCGGCTTTTCGGCTTCCGTTCCTTTCGGCGCGGGGCTTACCCTCACGCCCTGATCCGTTTTCCCTTCGTTTTTGCATGCGGTAAGAAACACTGCCGCAAGCAGCATCAACAATATGATTCGTTTCATCGAATACTCCTCCTTATTGGAATTCTCCCCTCACACAATCAGTGAATCCCTGCCTTGATCTCATCCATCTCTTCCTGCGTCGCGCCGTCTGAGTTAACGAGCCGGTAGATTGTCTCGCCCTGCTCCCATTCCTCCACCGAAACCCCGGCAACATAGCTCACTGCCACGTAGCGCATCGTGTTGCCCTCCGGCCGGAAGAGGTACAGCATATAACGGTGTTCTCCTGCGGCAAATGCCACATAGTACCCGTCATAGTTCCGAAAATACTCCACTTCCGACACATACGCGGGAAGCACCGGGTCCTCCCCCGTTTCCTCCGAAAACGAAGCCTTCGAATAGCTGACCACCTGCTTTTCATCCGTTCCGGCGGCAATCACGGTGCCGTCCGGCTCATTTGATTTTGCGGACTTTTTTGTGAGCTTATCCTTAAAGACCATTGCTCCTACAATCACGACCACCGCTGCCGCCACGGCCGGAAGAAGCTTATAAAGAAGCATCCGGCGGGACTTTCTCTGTTCGGTTTTCGTGGCATTTGCCGCTTCCGCCTTGCGACGGATATTCTGAAGCATCCTTTCCTTGGCGCCTTCTGCCGGCTCAATCCGGTCAAGCGCCTCGCGGATGCCGTTTTCATTATTCTCCGACATCGTAAGCACCCCCTAGTTTTTCTCTGAGCAGATCCCGCGCCTCTTTGAGAAGATTCCTAATTGTCGACGGAGACCGGCCGAACTGCTTCGCGATCTCCTCCGCCTTATAGCCGCAGTAATAGTACAGAATGACCGCCGCCTTCAGTCGCTCGGGAAGGGCGATCACCGCCTCGCGGACGTCGCTGTAATCCTCCTTCTCCGGCGCCGCGATATCGGGCGCCTCCTCCGCATCCAGCGAATCCGTCAGCCTAAAAGCGCTGCTTTTCAGCTTATCCTTGCAGCGGTTGATCGCGGTAACGGCGAGCCATTTGCGCTCGTGCTCCGCGTCCTTAAAGGCAATGTTACCCGTAAGAATCTTTACGAAAACATCCTCCGTGCAGTCCTCCGCATCCGCCGCATTGCCCATATAGGAATAGCAGATCCGGTAGACATACCGCCAGTTTCTCTCATAAAGCGCTTCGAAATCCGCATCCGTACGCAATGCTTGTTTCGACATACGCTGACCTCCTTCTGTTTATATAACGATTCAGCTTACAAAAATGTCGGCCGATTTTTCTTACGCTTACGCCTATCAAACCGTCGGACGGAAAATGCCACGGTTTTGCCCGTGGCATTTGCTGTCAGTTTAGCGGTCCCATTTGTTGCTGAGGGCGTCAATCTGGTCGGCGAATTTGCCGAGATCCTTGTTGGCGCCGCCGCGGTTATGTTCAATGACCGCCATCAGGCGGCGTCCGGCCATGAGAAGCCTTTCAAAGACGCTGTTCGCCTTCGCGGTTGCCTGCTTCGCCGTCCGCTCGGGCGCACGCCTTGTAACGCCCGGATCCTCGCAGCGCACATGGCTTCCGAGTTCATATATGCCGCCCGAATACGGCGCCTCGGCATCCCAGCCGAACACCTCCCGTATCGTCTGCGCGAACAGGTCGGTTACCTCATCCGCGCCGTGGTTAACGAATACCTTAATCGGCGGATTGTCCTTAAGCGCGGACAGCCAGCTCAGAAGAAGCGGCTCGTCCGAATGTCCGCTGATGCCGTCCATCTGCATGATGTGCGCCTGCACGGATATTTCCTCGCCGAACAGTTTGACCGAATCGACTCCGGCAAGAAGCGCGTTGCCGAGCGTCCCCTCCGCCTGGTAGCCGACGAACAGAATCGTGCATTCCTCGCGCCACAGGTTATGCTTCAAATGGTGACGGATACGGCCGGCTTCGCACATGCCGCTCGCCGAAAGAATAATCTTCGGCGTAGGGTCGGCGTTGATAAACTTCGAATCCTCACTCGTGATCGACGTCCGAAGCCCCGGGAAGCGAAGCGGATTGATGCCCTCTTTAATGAGTGCCGCCGTCTCCTCATCGCAGTAGGAGAGGATGTCCGTGCTGTATACGTTGGTGGCCTCGACGGCCAGCGGGCTGTCGACCCAAACCGGGAAATTCCCATGCCCGGTCACCATGTTTTTATCCTTAATCTCTCTGATCAGGTACAGAAGCTCCTGTGTTCTGCCTACGGCAAATGCCGGAATCACGACATTGCCCCCGCGGTCGAAGGTTTCCTGAATGATCGAAGCAAGCTGCGTGAAATAATCCTTCCGCTCCGGATGCTTCCGCCCGCCGTAGGTCGACTCGATTACCAGATAGTCGGTCGGTGTCGGCAGCTCGTAATTTCGAAGAAGCGGCCGGTCCACGTTACCGAGATCGCCGGAAAATGTGATCTTTCTCGTTTCGGCGCCCTCTTTAATTGTCACCTCGATGCTCGCGGAACCGAGCAGATGCCCGGCATCCCGGAAACAGATGGTAACGCCCGGCAGGATCTCCCGCTCGGTATCGTATTCGGTCTCGTCCAAAAGCTCGATGGCCGCGTTCGCGTCGTTCGTCGTGTATATGGGCTCCACGGTGTCGGTACCCGCACGCTTACTCTTCCGGTTCTTCCACTCCGCCTCCTGCTCCTGAATGTGCGCGGAGTCAAGCAGCATGATCCGGCAGAGCCGCTTTGTCGCGACCGTCGAATAAATCGGGCCCTTGAAGCCGTTCTTTACAAGAACCGGAAGCTTTCCGGAATGGTCGATGTGGGCGTGCGTCAGCAGGACGCAGTCGATTTCGCCCGGCGAGAGCGGAAAGTCAACATTGTCGTAAATATTGTTGCCCTGCTCCAAACCGTAATCCACCAGAATATTATAGCGGTCCGTCATTAAAAGGGTCGCAGACCCCGTAACTTCATGCGCCGCACCGAGAAATTCAATCTTCAAAGCAAAAACCTCCCGTTTTCCTTCTTCCTTTCATTATAGCCCCACCGGCACAAAAAGGCAAGGAAAGAGAAAAAGAGCCTATAAAAAGGCTCTTTTCATAAAATCATTCATGCCGTAAAATGTAACACCCCGCCGTTACTCTTCCCCACGGGACAGCCGGAAGATGGCTTCGGTGTGTTTCGTGACGGTTTCGTATACGATATCCTTCATCAACCGGATTGTCTGTTTGGAAATCAGGGATTCCTGATACATGATCTCGGTCCGGAACACCACAAGCCCGTTGTCCGGGTTGAAATCGAAGGTTCCGACATACAGGTTATCGAATATAAGCTTCGAAAGCCTCTTTGCGAACCACTCCGCCCTGTCCTTCGGAACGCGGAACGGCAGCTCCGAGAAGAAGGATATGGTTTTATTAGCAGCCCGCACCGCAATACGGTACTGTACCGGAAACGGATTCGCGGCAAGCGAAAACTCGATGACCCGCTTGGCGTCGTTTTGCTCATAGCGAAGCCCCGCCTCCGTGATAGCAGCGCAGACGGTTTCGAACATTTTTGTCACATTTTCCTCAGTTGCCATAAGTTCCTCCTTCCCTTAGAAACCAATGCTCTTACGGATCATCAGTTTCTCCGAGAACTCACGGTCTGCGGCCGCGGTATTGAAATCCTCGCCCTTCAGGCAGATTTCCGAACCGCCGGACATCTGCATGCGGACGGCCGCCTTGGACCAGGTCCGCTCGTAAAGGTTTCTTACGAAACGCGCGTTAGAGAAATCAAGCGAATCCATGTACCGCTGGTCGAGGTTGTCGAAATACTCCTTCGCAGCCTTCTCGAGCGACTCCTCGTACGTAAAATGCTTCTTCACGAGGTGCAGGAAAATCTGTAGCAGCTGCTCTCTCGTATAACTCTTGAACTCAAGCATGAACGGCATACGGCTTCGAAGGCCGACGTTTCCTTCCATCAGCTTGTCCATGTCGTCCTTGTATCCGGCCATGATGACAACCATGTCGTTCCGGTGGTTTTCCATCTCGGAAACAAGTGTCGTCAGCGCCTCGCGGCCGTAATCGTTGCCGCGCTCATCCCCGCCGTACAGGGCGTAAGCCTCGTCAATGAAAAGAACCGAACCATAAGCGTCACGGCAGATTGCCGCGGTCTTCGGCGCCGTCTGGCCGATGTACTCGCCGCACAGATCTCTTGCGGTATGCTCAAAGAAATACCCGTTTCGAAGAATTCCTTCCTCGGCGAAGATGCGTCCCACCAGTCTCGCAACCGTCGTTTTTCCGGTTCCCGGCGCACCGACAAATCGCATGTGCAGGCAGGGTTTGTCCATGTTATCGTTGGCCATCGCAAGCTTTACCTGCGATACGATTTCCGTAAGACGTTCCTTGATTTCCTCCATTCCGATCATCTCGGACAGCTCGTCAAAGCCTTTCTTCTTCGTCTCATCGTAGTTCGCGGAAAGCGAACCGATGTCTGAGCTGCATATAACCGTTACCGGCGTTTCGGTGCCTTCGCTGTCATCGATCAGCTTCGCGTCCGCCTTGTGCTTCAGCCACAGAATCTCACAAACCAGCTTCTTCACGGTCTGCATTCCGTAGAACCGCCCGTCGCTCTTCTCCTCGCTGATCCGCTCAAAGAAAACCTTCCGCGCCGCGTCCGAAAGCGTAAAGCCGTAAACCTTCAGCTGCTCCTGGGCGCAAAGCCACAGCTCCTCGTCGCTGATGGGCGGCACGCTGATCACGCGGGTGAAGAGCACATCGGAAATCATTTCCTGAATGGTGCGAAGCGCCTCCGGCTCCACGAAAGGAATCCGGAACGCGAAGATATACTGCTCCTGAAGCCCGACCAGGTCAAGAAGGAACCGCTTCAGCTCATCCTGTCTGGAGCGCTCCATAAACTCGCTGATGTCAAGGCATACAAGGCGCTTCTTCTCCTCGTCGCCCCGCAGCAGGTCGATCGCCTCGGCGGGGGTGTATTTGCCGGTCTCGGATTTCGTCACGAGCCTGAGTTCAACCGGGGTTTTACTTCCGGAAAATGTCATAAGTGACAGATCATCAATCAGCGACGCCATAAGCCTTAGCGCCGTCGTCAGTCCCCAGCCGTCGTTAACCGAGAAGAGATAATTCTGAAACAGAAAGCTGTCGTAGGTGTGGAATTTCCGGATCTGCGGGGCAATGTCCACCATTTCCCAGCAAATCTTCTTGAATTCGTCCCAGCCGTGAAGCGCCGCGATCGCATTTTGCACGGTAAGCGCAGGATCCTCCTCCCCCGCCTCGTTGCACTCGGTCATGTAGGCAAGACACACGTCACCGCAATGGTAGTGGCCGGTGTAATCGTCCATCGTGATCGTCAGGTCGTCTCCGGTCGACTCCGGATACCGGGCCTTCATCAGCTCCCAGACCTCGCCCGGGCTCATAACCCGTCCGTCCTCCCCGGGGACTACGACGAGCTCGGTAAGCGATTCACGGACAATCTTACAGTCCGCGTATTTTTCCAGAATGGTTTTTTTGAGCGCATCCACCGGAAGCACTTCGTCATTCCGTCTTGTAAGCACCCATTCCCCGTAAAATTCTACATGTAAACACCCGGCCATTTTTTAGCTCCTTTCCTCCGGCTCCTCATCGTCAGGTCCCGCGTAAACGTCCACCATGCGCGGGTCTTCCGGACCGGCATATACGCCCTCCATCGCACGCCTTTGCTGCGGTGTATGGGGGTATTCCTTTCCGGCAAATGCGAAAGCATAATACAACCAGCTGAGAGCCCCCGCAAGAAGCACCCCGCCGCAGATATCCGTAAACCAGTGCACGCCGCATACCGCCCGGCCGATGATCACGAAAAGGGCACTTGCGATGCAGGCTGCGGAAAGAACGATTCGCATGGTCTGCGATTTAACGCGCGCGGCAATCTGCATGACCGCGGTGGCCGTCACGGCTACGAAAAGAAGGGTATGGGAAGAGGGGTACGAAGGCTCCAGCTCCCACTCTTCGGGCGGGCCGAATTTCGGCCGGTAGTTGATCACAAGCTTCTCGAACAGAACATAGCAGATGCCGAGCATCACGTAGAAGCCGCCGAGAAGAAGAATGTCCGAATCCACCTTAAGAAGCGATTTTCTGCGGATCAACTGCAGAAGGCCGATTAAGCCGAACGCGAAAACCGGGATTGCGGCGAGATAACCGGCTTTCTCCGTTAAGTCGTAGCATTTTTCGTGCTCACCCGTAAGTTTATTAAAGCGTTCGTTGATCGTCGCAAATCCGACATCCGTACCCTGCCGGCCAATCGGCTTCACATCAACAAGTACCACCAGAACGGTGAATACGACGAACGCAGCAAGCAGTCCGAGTCCGATCCAAACATGCTTCTTCATACCTTCTCTCCCTTCCGTTATAACACAAAATCCTTGCAAAACGATAAATGAATAAGGCTTTGCAAGGATTTTGCTATGTTCCTGAAGCACGCGGGATTCGAACCCGCGACAACTTGATTAAAAGTCAAGTGCTCTACCGACTGAGCTAGTGCTCCATAAATAAGAAAAAAATGCCCAGAACCGGAATCGAACCAGTGACACGAGGATTTTCAGTCCTCTGCTCTACCAACTGAGCTATCTGGGCATAGGGTGGAAATTATAAAATTGCAACCTTCCGGTTAATTGCGGGAGTTGGATTTGAACCAACGACCTCCGGGTTATGAGCCCGACGAGCTTCCAGACTGCTCTATCCCGCGACGTTTATATTGTTTTGGTCCAACGGACGCAAACTGGATGGGGAAGGATTCGAACCTTCGAAAGCATGGCTAACAGATTTACAGTCTGCCCCCTTTGGCCACTCGGGAACCCATCCGAAATGGGGCCTACAGGGCTCGAACCTGTGACCCTCTGCTTGTAAGGCAGATGCTCTCCCAGCTGAGCTAAGACCCCGTTATACTGTTTTCCCACCATTAAGCCAAAGCCTTTTGGTGGCACATCGCATTAGAACTCGGCTTCGCCGAGGCGATGCGCGTAGGTCAATGATTTACTGCGTAAATCAATGACCAGTGCCGACCCGAATGGGGCTCGAACCCATGACCTCCGCCGTGACAGGGCGGCGCTCTAACCAACTGAGCCACCGGGCCTCTACAGGATATATCCTGAAAAAATCATACTGAAAAACCTTCTGTAAGAAATCAGGTTAAGCCCTCGACCTATTAGTATCGGTCAGCTGCGTACGTTGCCGCACTTCCACTCCCGACCTATCA
>JAEEGI010013543.1_pt1 | contig 17288 bp, 19 predicted proteins | sample 8958751 | NCBI WGS metagenome assembly JAEEGI01 (sample SAMN16246545, study PRJNA631951) | gut metagenome | biome: gut microbiome; feature: rumen; material: KS-attached | host: Bos | place: Iran: Karaj | collected 2018-10
TATTTTGAAAAAGTAATGCAGGACTATAATCAGAACCGTAATGGAAGGAGCCTGCGCAAGTACTGTAAAGATGAAGCCGTGGATTACAACTGGCTCATGGAGTTCAAGAAAACCTATACGGCTAGTAAGCCGGTAGAGCAACAGTCTTTCATTTCCCTCTCTTTGGAGGAGGAAACTCCGAAGCAGATGACCTGGGAGGTGAAGGTGCTGCAGTTGCAGAATCCTGATGGTGACAGTATTGAGATCAAGAGTAATAACCTGTATGGTAACTGTTCGGTGAACCCCGTCATTGCCGTATAAAATTATGTACGTACCTTTGTCGCTGATAATTTCACTTTAAAATTTTAGCGACAATGAAGCATTACAAATAGTTGAGAGTAGATTATGGTAATAGATAAAATATTATTGGACGATCTTACGGAAAAGGCAAAAGCTTCTCCGAGGTTGCGTTGTAATTTTGACTTGCGTAATTCTGCTGACGACCAGTCGCAACGGATGCTAAATGCACTGGAGCCAGGGACAGTGATGCCAATACACAGGCATAAAACTACTTCAGAGACGTGTATTTGTATTCGTGGGCATTTTGAGGAGTATTTCTATGATGAGCAAGGAAGCCTCACTGATACCATAGATATGGTGCCAGGGGAAGTTGTATTGAACATTGAGAAGGGGCAGTGGCATAGCTTGAAGTGTCTGGAGAGCGGAACTGTGCTTTTTGAGGCGAAGGATGGGCCCTATCATCCGCTGGAGGAGGATGAAGTATGGAACGGGTAAAAGAGATCCTGAAAGGTATATGGCAGTTTTGTTCATACATCTTTTGGCCGCAATGGGGAAAACATAAAGAGTAAATCAATGGAAAAGTATCAATATCATATTTTTAGCCCGTATAGGGTTTGCCCATTAGGGGCACATGTAGATCATCAGCATGGATTGGTGACAGGTTTCGCTATAGACAAAGGCGTTGACCTATACTTCGATGTAAATGACAGTCAAAAGTCAAAGGTCGAAGGTCAAAGGTCGTGGCCGGAGAGTCATGTGCATTTGGAGTCGAGGACGTTTGAAGGAATTGTTGATTTTGAGATTGACAAGCCATCACAGGTGCGTGAACATCATTGGGGTGACTATGCCCGGGGTGCTAAGTATGCGCTGCGGAAGCGATTTGAACTGAAGCGAGGTATCGAGGGAGTCATTCAGGGTTCTTTGCCCGTAGGTGGATTGTCATCAAGTGCTGCCGTGCTGATTGCTTATGTGATGGCGTTTGCCAAGGCGAATGATATTACGCTACAGCCGTTTGAGGTGGTGAAGATAGCATCGGAGGCTGAGCGGGAGTACATCGGGTTGAATAATGGTTTACTTGACCAAGCATGTATAGCACTATCCAAAAAGAATCAGCTTCTATTCTTGGATTGTGATTCGAATGAATATCGCGTGATTCCTTTTGGAGGTCAAAGGTCAAATGTCGAAGGTCAAAAGTCTGCCTTAGACCTTAGTCTTCAGTCCTCAGACCTTCCCTTCGAGATAGGCATCTTCTTTAGCGGGTTGACACGCTCGTTGGTTAATTCGGACTATAATCTTCGTGTGTTCGAGTGTAAGACGGCGGCTTGGAATATGCTGGCCTATACGGATCAGCCGCTGAAGACATTTGATAAGACGTTTCTGCGGGATATTCCCAAGGCGACGTTTGAGAAAACGCAGATTGCTATGCCACAGCGCTTTGCCCGTCGTGCGGAGCATTTCTATAGTGAGTATCGTCGTGTGCGTCAGGGTGTGACCGCTTGGGAAACAGGCAATATGAAATTATTCGGCAAGTTGTCGTTTGACTCCTGCGAGAGTAGTATCCACAACTATGAGTGTGGTAGTCCTGAGCTCATAGCTATCTATGAGATAATGCGCCAGTTATCTGGAGTGTATGGTGGTCGCTTTTCTGGAGCTGGCTTCAAGGGGGCTTGTATTGCCCTCGTAGATCCAGCCTATAAGGAGAAAATTCAGAAGGTGCTCACAGAGAAGTATCTGGAGCAGTTCCCAGAATATGAAAAGACATTCCAAGTGTTTTGGGTGAAACCGGATGATGGGGCAAGATTCTTGGATAATTGATAATTGTGAAGTATGAAAGATATTGTTATTGCTGCTGGATATGCGACAAGGCTTGGAGAGTTGACGAAGAACTTCCCAAAGCCATTGTTGAAGATAGGGGAGAATACTATTCTGGGAAGAATGTTGGATGATATCGACAGGATTCCTGAGATTGATGAGCATATTATCATCACAAACCATAAGTTTGCTAGCATCTTCGAAGACTGGAAGAAGGATTTGCATTATAGCAAGCCTATTACCATTGTGGATGATGGCACGGAGACTAACGAAACTCGCCTAGGAGCTGTATGCGATTTGCTGTATGCAATGGATAAGCTCCACATCGATGATGACTTGCTCGTTGTTGCAGCGGATAACCTGCTGTTCTTCTCATTCCAAGAGTTTGTGAATTTCACCAAGGAGAAACAGACGAGTTGCATCATGTGTCATGAGCAGCCTTCGATAGAGAAACTACAAAGGACAGGAGTCGTGGAACTGGATGCCAATAATAAGGTACTTGGTATGGAGGAAAAACCTCAGGTGCCAAAGAGTCACTGGGCTGTGCCACCATTCTATATATATCTGAAGAAAGACCTCGACTTGGTACGTCATTCTGTTGAGAATGGTTGTGGCAAGGATGCGCCAGGCAATCTTGCTCACTATATGGTGGAGCATACCACTATGCATGCTTGGCCTATGAGTGCCGGACGATTTGATATTGGTAGCCTCGATACATATTACGAGGCGGTTGAGAAATATGGTAAGTAACGAACAGTAATTTATGAAGACAATATTAGTAACTGGATCGGCAGGGTTTATAGGTTCGAACCTTGTGTTGCGTCTTTTTAAGGAGATGCAGGAAGGAACCATTGTGGGACTGGATAATCTGAATGATTATTATGATCCTTCACTGAAAGACTATCGCCTCAGTGAGATTGAAAAGGCGAAGCCTGCGGGAATTGAATATGAGTTCGTCAAGGGTGACTTGGCTGACAAGGCGCTGATTGATGAACTGTTCGAGAAGTACCACTTTGACGTGGTAGTGAACCTTGCTGCACAGGCAGGTGTACGTTATAGTATCACCAATCCTGATGCCTATATTCAGAGCAACATGATTGGCTTCTATAATATACTGGAAGCTTGTAGACATAACCCAGTGGAACATTTGGTATATGCTTCTTCAAGTTCTGTATATGGTGGCAACAAGAAGGTGCCATTCTCTACAGATGACCGTGTAGATAATCCTGTGTCGCTGTATGCAGCTACAAAGAAGAGCAATGAGCTGTTTGCTCACTGTTATTCCAAGTTGTATGATATTCCTACGACGGGATTGCGCTTCTTTACGGTATACGGTCCTGCCGGTCGTCCAGATATGGCATACTTTGGCTTCACCAATAAACTGCTGAAGGGCGAGACCATCCAGATATTCAACTACGGCAACTGCCGTCGTGACTTCACTTACGTCGATGACATCGTAGAGGGTGTGTATCGTGTGATGCAAGGAGCTCCGGAGCGTAAGAAGGGTGAAGATGGCCTGCCTATTCCTCCATACGCTGTCTATAACATCGGAGGTGGTCAGCCAGAGAACTTGCTTGACTTCGTGAATATCCTGCAAGAAGAACTGGTTCGTGCCGGTGTCCTTCCCGCAGACTTCGACTTCGAGGCTCACAAAAAGCTCGTCCCCATGCAGCCAGGTGATGTACCCACCACCTATGCCGATGCCACAGCCCTTGAACGTGACTTCGGATTTACACCAAAGATAACGTTGAGAGAGGGACTGAGGAAATTCGCAGAGTGGTACAAAAGCTACTATTGTAGCGATGTCTGATGGAAGATGTAAGAAGTAAGATGGCGAACCAATGTTCGCATAAACGATATTACTGATAAGTCGGTCATGGAACTATTGGTTTGAGAGAGCAACTTCCAATGGTGATATGGCCGCTTGTCGGTTTTTAGAAATGGCTATCAGATGAACTACGGCGATTTGTCATCCAAACTTGCACAAGTCATAGAGCAGATTCCAAAGGATGTGCTTTATGACTTTTGTTGTTCTTATGCGCAGGAGCATGAAGAACTGGCCATGGCTTTGGTCAATGAGTATTGGAGGCCAGAGAAGGATGACTATCGATCAATGGTGCAGCAATGCCTGATGCATCCAACGCCAGCTGGTATCAAGAATGGTGATGGGTATGATTGGGGCGCTATTGCAGTAGATCTTTCTCGGATGATGAATCTGGCGGATGAGAAGGTGAAAGAAGGTCGTCTGCTGGATGCAGCAGAGATTGCCCGGTATGTGATGACACTGACTTGCGCTGAATATGAGGCTGACCATCCGTATGGAGAACAATACGGTGAGATCTGGGCACTACGTCGTGAAGGTCTTCGTGACGTGATGGCCAGGGCAAAGGCTATGCTTGTCGAACTGCTTGTTACGGGAGAGGACATCGATGATGACTCCCAGAGAGGTTTAATGAAAGAGATAGCTGCAGAATGCAAGCCCTTCAAGAAGACTCATATCTGTAGAATGGACGAGTTTCTTGAGGATGCTCAGGCAAAAGTGCTATCACCAAAGCGGTATCTTACATGGCTTCAGAAGAAGGTGGATAACACACGAGGTGGTTTCTTCCGCAAACCGTATCTGGAGAAAATGGTTCGGTTTCTGGATAAAATGGGTAAGCGCAATGAAGCTATCGCTGCGATGGAAGCCAACAAAGATAAGAATGAAGAACTGAGACTGGTTTATGTGGATATGCTGACGGAGTGGAAGATGTATGACGAAGCTCTCAAAGTTGCTGACATCGATAATCTTACTCGTGCTGGTCTCTACGGCTATTCGGGAAAGATTCTTGCAATTCTTGATCTGATAAATGACCGTGACAAGACCATTGAAGTATGTAAGGATCAATTTAAGAAGACTGACAGGAAGCAGGTGTACTTCGACAGACTCCAAAAGGAAATGACGAAGGAGGAATGGGATGCTTTCATTGATGATACCATCCGTGATGCAGATGAGGTGTTTGTGCATGATTACGATGATGTGGAGGCACAGATCTATATGAAGCGGAAGATGTATGACCATTTGGTAAAGTTCTGCATGCATACCTCATATAATGCGGAGGAGAATCTGGAGAAATATGCCAAGTATATGTCAGAGACTGACCAAAGGCTGGTCGCTCAGGATATTGTTGAGCGCATGAAACGACGTGCACCAGAATGCAAGAGAGGTGATGACTATGACCATTTCGCTGGTTGGATAAGGAGGCTTTACAACTCTTCTCCTGAGTGTGAAAAGATAGCGAGAGAGGTAGCGGAGGAGATATTGAAGGAGAATCCAAATAAGGGGTTTCGGAGGATGTTTGAGAGAGTCGGTTTGATAGTCTGAAAGATAAAGTCAAAGGAGTATATGAACTGTATTTCCATACCACTTAAGTTATATGTGATAGGCAATGGCTTTGACTTGCATCACGACATGCCTTGTGGCTATGCCGATTTTATAGCATGGTTGCAAGGGAATAGGCATGAGGTGCATAACGACCTTAACCGAATATATGGTGATTGCAGCGGAAATAATTGGAGTGACTTCGAAAACAGCCTTCGTGGTTTCAATCTGGACGATTATCCTGATAATGTGACAAGAGATGGCTTGATGCAATTAAAAGCTGGGCTTAATGAGGCATTGTTGGCGTGGGTTAAGACGATTGGGATGCCAGAACCGAAAACTGCTATTGACAATATTGACAGGAACGCCGTGTTCTTTACTTTCAACTATACAAGAACCTTGGAGGATTTCTATGGCATTGATGAAGACAGAATAGTGCATCTTCATGGTAGTGTGGACAGCGGCAATTTGATATTTGGTCATGACAGTACTGGTGATGCGGTGTCTGATGAGGAACTGAAGGAGGCTCGTAGAACGCACATGGATGCGGATTTGTATAAAGATCTGGTTCATATAAAGATGTCGCAAGAGTTTGCTGACGTTTTCAGAAAGCCTGTTGCTGAGATCATAGAGAAACACGGAAGCGACTTTGATGCCTTGGCCGGAATCGAAGAAATGATAGTGCTGGGTGTATCTTATTCGGATATAGACATGCCGTATTTTGAAAGAATCGTCAAGGTGACAGGGGATGATATAAAAGTAACACTTGGACACCATACCTTTTGGGATGGCAATCATGCTCTGGCTTTTGATGATGCATTTGGATTTAGTTATGCTACGTTGGTGGAGTTTTAATGATAGGAGATATTAATATGCCCATAATAGACAAGAAAGAGTTGAGAGAGATTCGAAAGAAGAAGTTTGCCCTAATGGAGCAACAACTGAAGGAGATACATCCGAATGAGAAGGATCGCCTATTCTATCATCATTCCTCTGAGGACAGAATTGTGCTATCTCATGCTTTGTTTTGGACAATGACACTGCCTCAGAACTTTAAGAGCAAGATCAGGAAAGAGAAATTCTTCCTCCTACTCCGGCAATACCAAGAGGAAATGCTTGATGCGTTTCTTCAGGATGATGATTATTTCTCAGACCTTCTGCATTATTGTACCTTGATGTATGAGATAATGCCAACGATACTGATGTCCTCGCGTTTAAGAGAAGAAAAGGATTCCCGAAAACTTGCTGCCATCTCCGTCGTAGCCGCAGGCTATGGTGGCGACATGGATGAAGAACTGTGTAATGAACTGCTGGACGATATGGATTTCCATTACAACAAGGTCAAGTGTCGGAAGATAGAACAGATGCTGCCGAAGCTGATGAAGATGGTGGAGGGGGAGATGAAAAGCTTTTCTCAGCGGGGAAACCGCTGAACGTGCTTGTAATAAGGAAAACGATGACACAGGAAGAGAAATGGATGACAAGATATAATGAGGTGGTTAGATTCATTGAGACTAACCATCGGAATCCTTCGAAATATGCTCCAGAAGAAAAATTGATGATTCATTTTCTGAAACGTGGACGTAAACTTTTGAATGCTGGAGAGTTGAAGGAACCAAGACTGGGAATGTTTATGAAACTGATGGAGTTGAGCGAACAATATAAAAGGAAAAATCAGTATCAGTAATAAGGTACATAAATGGAAAAAGCAGAAGAATACGAACAGGAAATCAAAAAAATGGATAGTTACGCCTTACTCAATCTCTGGAAAGAACATGCTGAAACTGAATTTGATGAGTCTTTCTGGAAGAAGGGAAAGGTGTTGGAATATGTTGTGCTGAGAGCATTTGAAATAGAAATTCTTGAAAGGGAAAAGCAAGAACAAAAGGGAAGTGTGACATATCCATATAATGTCTTTGCCCCCCAAGATTCTGCTTATGTCAAACCTTTAGAACAAATTGATGGAGCAGTACATGTAGATGAACTATATGCGTTAGTGGAATGCAAAGATTATTCTGGTGTCAAGATAAACATTGAGCCGCTCGCAAAAATGCGAAATCAGTTAGCACGCAGACATAGTTCTGTATTTGGTATGTTCTTTTCTGCCACTGATTATACCGTGCCTGCAGAAATTCTAGTTGGTTATATGGCTCCTCAATTAATTGTTCTATGGACAAAGATGGATATTGAATTCTGTCTTAAAAATAGTTGTTTTATTCCTTGCATGAAAGAGAAATATAGAAGAGCGGTTGAAAACTGCGAATATAATTATGCTTTCTATTTAGAGCATACCGAGTTTGAAAAACTTCCTTCTGAACCTTTATTCTGATGTTATGGACGAGATGAAAGCTCTTTATTTAATATGCGAAGGGAAAAGAGACGCTGAAATTCTCCATACCCTTTTAGACTGCAAATCATTTCAGAAGGTATATCAATTGCCTTCTGGTGGATATGGTAATTTGTCATCAGTGGCGAGGACAATCAGACTAATGCGTTCACCCATGGAGTCGAACGACAAGATTATCATTGCTTTTGATGCAGATAGCCTAAGCGAGCAGGTTTGCAACGAGCGTATAGCTACCATGCGTTATCTGACAAATGCAGATTATGACAAACGTTTAGGCGTGTTTTGTTTCCCCCCTACTATTGAACAATATCTGTTTCATGCAGATTTTAAGGAACTAAAGAAAGACAGGGTAATACTGATAGAATATCTGAAGAAGAACTATGATGCATTGAAAGATATGGATATAATAAAAGATATGCAGGAATTTATTGATGAGTAGAATTATTGGAAATGGAACTTCGAAATAAATTCATTGGTCAAGAGGTACGCCGGATAGTTCTCTCATTAAAGAAACCGTCCGGCGTATTTTACCATGTGTTCTCGATATTAGAGAAAATAGATGGTAGTATGCCAGACTATGAGGACTTTGAACCCAATTGTGGAACGGAGTATAATGATTGTGTGAAATCTGCATCTGGGAAAGAAGATAAACTCTTCCTGACTGTGGATAGGATAACTGTGACTGAAGCCCTATATGAACAGCCTTGGAAAGACTATTATTCTGGGTCAACATTATTGGAACCATATGCTACGGAATACCGTTGGCCTGTCGGGGAGAATGACTGGAGAATTATACCGTCGGATGAGAGTTATAGTACGGAACTTAAAGAGATTTTGCCACGCAGGTATTGTCCACAGTATGTTAGATATTGTATCCCGACGAAACAGCCTAATGAATTAAGCACTATCATTAAGAATGAAAAGCTGAGAAGCCAACTGACAGAACTGACAAAAAGAAACCTTGGTTATGATCTTGCGGAGCATAGCATCTATCTTGGTGGATTTGTTTTCCTGGGCTATAATGATATTTACTCCAAGATTTCTTTCACTGAAAAGGATACGAGAGACGGTGTATTTTGCAGGATTACCTATAAGAATAACCATATCAGACCATTGCTGAAGCTATGTTGCAAACGCAAAGGTTATGACGATGGGGTAATAGATTCCAAAATAATTGAGCTGGATGGAAGCAGGAACCTTTACGATCTTGCTTTTAACAATCAGTTTCACGCGCTTGAGGTGAATATCTATGATGAGCATGATAATCTTCTGGACTTTTATAACCACCTGGTGTTTATCCATGCCATTCATTTCGATATGCGCGTAGGGGACAGGGAGGTAAATTTGACGGACAAGGACGGGAATACAATCAAGACAGTCCAAAAATACATAGATGGCGACAGAAGCGTGATTGGAGACAAGAACCCCACAGGAGGGTTATTGGACTCTTCACCAGAATACGCCTATAGAAAGTTTGAGGAAGCCCTTGACTTTGTGTTCTACGATGGAGATAAGGACAGAGAGAAAGAGAACATTGATAAATCTGATAAGGATATACTGCAAATTCTAAACACGGCAAAAGAAAGGATTTACATCTGCGATGTTTTTTTTGACCTGAAATCGCTGGGCCGTTTTGTGGTTCCTATGGCAAGCAGGACAGTGCCCGTGAAAATACTGTCAGGGAAGAATGAATTGAAGAAAGATAACAAAAGAGAAGATTTAGCCAAGGCCATCAAGGAAGTGAACGAGAAAGGCATAGCCAATGTGGAATGCAGGCTGCTGACAGGAAAGAAAGCCCCACTGCACGACCGTTATATTGTGGCCGATGAACAGGTGTGGATGCTTGGCTGTTCGCTGAGTGAGTTTGGAATTAGAGCAACAACACTGATAAGAGTGCCCAAGGACTACCGTCAGAAACTGATTGATCGAGCAGAAGAATGGTGGAATGCTGGAACACTGACAGTGGATATTAATGACGTTGAAGACAATGATAAGACCAGGAAGAGCTGTTTCATATGTAAATGGATCGACAAACTTTGTAGACGGTAAGTATTACCATTTCTACGACAGGATGTTGACTAGCAATACCCCTGGTCTATATCAGGAGTTGTTGGCGAGTGCTGAGAATTCCATTGTTATATGGGACCCTCACTATCTTGAGTGCCGTTGTGATGTGTTTTCCGCTATTCACAAGGATGGAATATACATTGAAGTACTGACCATCTGCTATGATGAAGAGTCTAAGGATGATATGGAAGCATTTGGGAATAAAATCCTTGACGCTATTGATGATACAGATGTGCCAAATTGTAAGGTAAGGATAAATGCGTTGGCACCTCGCGACCTAAGACAAAAACACTGGACAGAATGGCACGACAGGTATCTAATTATAGACAATAAGAAGGTATTCCTTGTTGGAGCCTCGATTGATGCTCAGGAAAAGTCAAACAAGAGTTTTGGTATTTACGAAATGACTGAGAATGATGATATTAACCGCGTTGTGGATGCATATAATGATTATAAGTCAAGTATTATTGACGTCAGCGGCGGGGCAAGAGGCAATGGTTATAAATGTTATGTACACAGGCCATGAAGGATAGAAAGAGTTTTTTGGCGGCACATTATGGCGTCGGATTCAGAACTGCAGTCAGATTCCGACTGCTTGACGAGATTGAGAATCATCAAGACTCGAAACCCTGCGTGTGGAGTGAGCACGAGGATCTTATCAAGGAACTGGCAGTAGGTATCAGTAATCAAGCCTTTACGCAATATAATCTGAATGAAGAGTATATCCAAGATAAGTTTGGGATTAAGGATGTCTCTACTGCACTCCTGCTTTGCGAAATTGCTTTTTATCAGGCTGGGTGCGAGGCCAAGGTGAAACATAGCCATCCGTCTATGGAGTATCTGGAAGAGATAGAAGAGAATATGGATGGTGGTTTCTTTGACGGCTACCTGCTTCAAAAGGATGTACTTGCCCAAATAGTAGAGGATTTGAAGGGAAAGGCTTTAGACATTGCAGACCAATCAAGAGGAGATGAACGAAATTCTGGGGCATTACGAAAGTTCTGTGAGAAGCTGGATACTGAAACTACGGAAGATGGTATTATAGGGAGAATTAACTATATGAATGACGGGGCATATATTGAAATAGCCCCGGCGGTAAGGGCTTTGTCATGGTTGCTGAAAGTTGCTGGATACTGGGAAGAATACAACAGGCTGCTGGGAGTTCTGAAGTATTTCCCGTTGCAGGGTAGCTTGATTAGAGGTCTGAGGAATACTGAGGATGTGGTAGCTGTTATCAAGACAGCAGTGGCGCATAACGGGCGAAAGTCTTTGCACTACCTATTGCGTGAACAATGTTTTACGGTGCTCAGTGAAGAGGGTGATTTGCTTTCTTCAAACCTAAAAGACCAGTTCCTTTTGGATAAAGACAAGGACTATATCAAGAGTCTGCTTGAGGATTTTGAGAAGAATAAGCCTGGGCATGTAAAAGATATGGTTGGCGTTTGGCTGAATGTGTTCGGTATAGAAGAACTAACGTCGTGGCTTGCAGGAAAGAAAGCTGAAGCTGAGCGGAAACACGAGAAATATGGGAAGCCAGAATTGGATATTGTCAATATGATGATGGATGCATATTCACTCACATCTGCTGATATTTTCGGTTTTGATTTGGAAGGGAAGAACTTTGAGGTATTGATTACCCTTGCTGCGAAGGCGAAAAACAAAGATGTTTGCGCAAAGATTGTAAAAGCATTACAGAAAAATATTTTTTCGGAACACTCCTATCCACCGACAACACTGAATGAACTCTGGTTTGAGCAGGTGAGAACAATCTATCGATGCTTGAATATATCTGGTCTTGACGGCCTGGAAATGCTAAAAGAAGAGCTCAGACCCTTAGAGGGCTATCGAGTGAATCTTGGTGATGCCATGCGAAACGTCAGGCAGGAAGGCTACTGGTTGGCAATGCTCTTGATGAGCTTGGAAGAGAATGGGGATGAAACGAGGTTCACGCAGTACGTCAATGTGTTGTTTAGGGATAGTAGAAACACTCTGGGATCGCTGTCAGACGATATGTTTACACCGTATTATGTTGCGGAACTTCTTGTGTCGCAGGTGATGACGGGAATAAAGGATGAGTTTGAAAAGCGGGTTATAGAGGAGATTCCCCATTTGGTATTCGTTATTAGGGTGTTGACAGGTAATGATGGAGTTATGTCAGTGGAAATAAAGCAACTGCTGAAAGATAGAATTGCTAATGAATGGGAAACCGAACGGATGTTACTGAGTCAGAGGAAGACGGGGAACTTGAAGTTCTTTGATGAGTATGTGAATGGGATTATGAAATAAGATAGGTATATGGGCGTAAATACAGAAATAACGAAATATGGTGTTGTTGTCATAGAATCTATACCCGTTGGTCAACTTCATACGGGCGATATGTTGTATAATAATACGCTGGTGCCTCAATGTAATGCGGACCCGACATTATTTTGCGACCTATATAAGGTTAATACTGTTGAGGAATTTGAGCAGGCAATCCGTACAATTATTAGTAAGCATCAGGAAAATGAGATGTTGGCATTACACATAGAAACACATGGTTGTGAGGATGGTCTTGGACTTGCATCAGGGGAATTGTTGCCGTGGAAACATTTTCTTGATTTGTGCAGGGAGTTGAATAACGAACTAAGTGGTTTGCTGGTTGTTACCACTGCGCTTTGTTGCTCATTATCGATGATTGCTGCAATTGACCCTTCACAACGTGCGCCTTTCTTGGCAGTGGTGATAACTCGTGGAATTGTAAAGGCTGGAGAGGTTATGAGAGGGTATGCAGAATATTTCAAGATTTACAGAAAGGTTCTTGATATTGGTGCGGCGAAAGACGCCCTACGACAGGAAGTAAATAGTGGCACAGTTGAGAGCAGCCCGTTTGAAATGATAACAGCAGCATGGCTATTTGACGAGATAACCGATATAGATAGAGATACGGATGCATTCAAACATATTGTAAATGATTGGTACTGTATAAGGAAATCGACAGATCAGACATACACACGGGAGAGAATTGAGATGGAAATCCGCACCATTTTCAAGGACTTGGCAGAGAATAATAGGGATTATTATCTGTATAAGGATTTGTATAAATAGAGATAGTAGAATGAGGAAGACCCTTTGGCAGTATGTTATAGTTGCCCTGTCATTATTACTATTCCCATTATTCCTAAATTGGATATTGCTTAGAGAAGCAATCGTTCCAGTAGTTGGAGATAGTACGACGTGGCTAACGTTTTGGCCCGTCTATCTAAGTGCAATGGCTTCATTTGGGATGATATACTATACACATCGTTCGCTCCAACATAACAAAAAACAGTTGGAGGAAATGAAGGCACAACGCGAAGAGGAAGAAAGAGCACGGTTGGTGTTTAGCGTAATTGTGTATCAAACAGCCTTTATGTTGAAGATAAGCAACATAGGAAAGAAAAATGTTTTTAATGCTATTCTTCACTTTAATGAAGACTTCCTAAACGAATTGATGGAAGAGCGTTTTGAAGAAGGGTATAAGCAGTTAGCAACCCCTTTCTTTGTAGAAGCAGGCACCAGCAGGTATTTGTTTATTGGCTTTTGTCAGGAAGTGAACGATGCCTGGAAAAACAAAAATGTTGTCATTAAAATGAAAGGTTCATATAATGATGTTTATAAGATAGATGAGGAACTCAACATGAGTATGTTCCTAGATAAAACCTTTATGTTAGTCCAAGGAGATTTGGAAACTACGATGGGGCACATCAAGAAGGGGCTCGTAGTACAGAACAATTCCTATATGCCTGTGCAGAGAAGTTTGGATCAGATAGCTAAAAGCATCAAAAAGGTGGAATCGTATTTGGTTAGCATAGCTGAAAGTATGGAGAAGAAGGATGAAATAGGAAATATAGAAAATGAGTCAGCTAATTTGAATAATAGCAACGAAGACGAACGTTAATGGCGCGGCATAGGCATAAGAATTCAAGGGTAAAGGTATACTTCCGATATAAAGGGAGATGCTTTAGGCTGATGGAGGCCATCAACTTTGGTACAAAGACATCGCCTGAACTAAAGATAAAAGGTCTCACAGAGACATATCTTCAGACAAAAGATGATAAACATAGGTTCGATGGACACTTTCATGTCGGGCAGTTAATAAGGTTTGTTGATGGCGACCACGTGGAATTTACATATCATAAGGATGGCTCGATATTGTCGGAGGTAATTCATCCGTCTGGGCAGAAAGAGTATAATAACCCGTATGGTAAAGATGAACGGTGGACTCCCTTAGCGGATATTACCACTTATCAGCCGGTGATGGTGTTTCAGTTATTATCGTTATCAGATTATAGGCCAGCGTTTATTGAAGAAAAATATGGGTTGCGGAATTATGTGATGAAGAATGACCGTTTATTTGAGTTTGAACGTGGGCAGGGAATGATGGTTCTGGTTTATCTGAAACACAAGGACTTCCCTTTGGCGAAATATTGTTTCGACGATAAGATATACTCAGACGTGCTGATGAAGTTCGGAGAGAATTTAGAACTGTGTATTTTTATCCAGAAGCAATTGACTCCAGATAACGCTGGCTCAACGAGAAATAATTTTACGTTTGTGGATAGGTTGGACGGATTTGAATATATGAGCAGTATTTTGCTTCAGCATATTTTTGACAAGACTTTTGCTGATTTTATGAATGTGGTTCAAGAAGGAGGTCGTTACTTTGACATGTCGGAGAAAATGATGCAGGTGATAGAGTCTGTTGATCTTTTGTATAATCGTTTGTTAGCTGAAAAGGTACCAATACAGATTCATAAGCCTGAGTTAATTAGAATGCTATTGGATAAACTTGACGGGAAATACGATGATTATTTGGAACAGAAAGAAGAGAAACGGATGAAATACGTGATGAAGCTCTATTTGAGTGGAGTGATGGAGAAAATCCCTGTGGAAAACCGGAGGGCACAGTAGCAATAACTAGAAGATCGCTATGGCATAGCGACAAACTGGACAAAAGGGAGACTCGATGGGAGAATCATCGAGCACTGTGAATAAAAGAATGAGGCAGCTCAATACATATCATAGCGGGATGGCTGGGTATCTGATGGACTTCGGGTTTGGCGGGTTCATTGGGTACGGGAAAGGTGTGTCCGTAGGATTGGTGATGGAAGAGCTGAATAGATGTGATAAGTAAGAAGTAAGATGGAAGATGTGGAGTCGTAGATGAACGGCTTCGCATTATAGTGGCATATATACAGGCATCCCCCGATTCGGCTTTTCGTGAGCTGGGTCGGGGGATGTCGCGTTTGGTCGGGGCTGTTCACTGGCGGCGGTAGTTGCCGACGACCTTGTAGATCTCGAGGATGATGTCCTTGGGAATCTTTGACTCTACTGGATTGCCATCGATCATCTGGATGAAAGTGATGTTTTGTTCGTCACCCTGTGTGGGGGATACCTTGCGGAGTACTTTGAACTCTTTGGTTACAACTACACAAATGAAATCACCGGGAATGTACTTTTCCCAAGTGGCATATTTCTTCAAAGCGATAATGTCAGCAGGCATGATGATTGGTGCAAGCGACTTATCGGTGTTGATACACATGAAATCGAAGTCGCCAGCCATTGGGAAAGACAACGGTATCTCGTTGCCAGTAGAGATAGGCTGCCCGTCGCTGTCCAGACACGATTCAAAGTCCGTGTTGTACAGTAGCTTTTCATCAGCTGACTCTATGCGAGGTTCAAACGGCTTGCTCCTCCCCAGATATTGATTTCCTTCTCCTGTGTACAACCATGCAGCACTTACGCCGTATTTCTGACAAAAGAGCTCAATGGCCTTTTTGGTCGGTTTCTGCCAGCCATTCTTGATTTTGCTCAGCACCTGGTCGTTTGCGACGATTCCATCACGATATAGCTGTCGTCCTGTGAGACGCAGCTCTTCTGCAGCTTTTGCGAATCTCTCTGCAACACCCTGCATCATGGCTTCCTGTTCGTTGTATGTGGTCATAATGTTTAAATTTTGCTAAATTTTATGTCTATTCGGAATGAAACCGTAATTTTTCTTTGTTGAAATTATAATAAGTTGTAATTTTGCAGCCGTTTTCACAGCAATTCGGGTGCAAAGATACGTATTATCTCCGATATCTGCAAGAAAAAACAGAGAAATTTTATAGAAATAGTACAAAATGTTATAATTAAAATATAAAAACGGTAAAAAGATGGATATACCAGTTACAACTTTACAAGCGATGCTTACCAATGCCGCTACTCTCGGAGCGATGTCGGCAGTGAAGAAGCTTGATCCAGTGAAAGACCAGTTGAAGGCCTCGGAGGTAAGGGCCTGGCTTGGCAATGACAGTATGATGAGTAGGAAATTCGATGCGATGGTGCGTAAGGGCATGATCAAGGGATTCAAGAAGGGTACGAGCCAGAACTCGCCTTACTACTATTCCAAGTTACAGATTGAGACAGCGTTTGCTGCCGTAAAATGCAAAAACTTACTGTAAGGAGTTAGAAGAAGATGTCAAACGGAGAAACAGAAGGACAGCAACAACGCCCAGCCGGGTATATCACCATTCCGATGGTAGTATTGAACGGCTGGGTAGGACAGGATGAGAGATACCTGAAATGGTGGATGTGGCTGAGACGCGAGGCTGCATGGGCTGACAGGGAGGTCTGCCACAACCGCCAAAAGGTTTACCTACAAATGAGACAGGTACTCGTAACAGTCAACTCACTGGTAAAACAGTGGGGCGTAAGTAAACCAACAGTGATAAGGTTCTTGCAGCGATTGGAGCAAGATAAACTTATTGAACGAGAGATAGATACACGCAAGACGATTATCACCATCACACCACTTGGTTGGGCAGATTTGGAGGTAAAGCCCGTGGTAAAGTCGGAGGTAAAGTCAGAGGTAAAAGTTGACCAGCAACTTGACCGCCAAGCGTACCACTCCCACCTTTTATATAGAGAAAATAATATTATAGCAGGAGGACAGTCTGCGCGTGATACGCGCGAGGAGGCGGTGGCTAATAATTTGGAGTTGGATTTTGAAAAAGACAACTTCGATGAAGTCGTAGCCTTCTTCAATGAGCAGATGAAAGGAAAGAAGATTCCGCAGGTAGTAGTAAAGACTCCTGAACGCAGACAGGCCTATACACGCCTGATAGCAGAAACGCAAGTTGATATAGACAGCGTGAAGCAAGCCATCATGAATGCAGCTGAGAGTGACTTCCTGAACGGAAGCGGACAGAAGGGATGGATAGCAGACTTCGACTGGATCATGGTGCCGCAGCACTTCCTGAAAGTTCTGGAGAATTTTTATCGTAACAAACAAATAGTACAGACGTATGGGACAACCAATGGATATCAAGACCCTCGTAGAGGAGTTGAAGCGTCAAGGACGGATTCTTTTGCAGCCGGGTATGACCGACCACTCTAAACTGACCGTTGATGAGCCGGGAC
>JAEEGI010013544.1_pt1 | contig 17287 bp, 10 predicted proteins | sample 8958751 | NCBI WGS metagenome assembly JAEEGI01 (sample SAMN16246545, study PRJNA631951) | gut metagenome | biome: gut microbiome; feature: rumen; material: KS-attached | host: Bos | place: Iran: Karaj | collected 2018-10
CAACAGATTTCAGTTCAAGGACAATACTCTCCTCTACAAGGATATCGATAACAAAATCCATCCCTAAGTCTTTACCTTTATATGTTGCACGAACGGGGACTTGCCGTCGAGCATGAATGCCTCGTGAGGCCAATTCGATCATCAGCGCCTCTTCATAGACAGACTCTAATAGGCCCGGACCTAAATGTTGATAGACCTCAAAAATGCTATCTAAAATAGGTTTAGTCCCATCGTTTCCCCATATTTTTTGTTCTGTCATGATTGTTATTATTTATTAATCTTAGCGCCTTTGCGTCTTAGCGTGGGGTTCTCCGAAGAGTCGTTTAGTTAATATTCTCGTAGCGCTCGGTGAATATCTTGTGGGCCGCCTTGTTGAACAGGTCCAGCAGCTTGAATTCCACGGTGCGGTCGCTGTAGCTGGGGTTGTCCTTGCTCAGCTTGTTCATCTCGGCCTTGAACACGTTGTTGTCCACGTTTTTGTGGCCGAACAGGGCCTTGCGCACACTCACGCCCTCGATGGCATGTGACATGTCGATTTCGCCGGGTTTGAAGAAGGCAACGCTGCGCATGTTGTCGTTCATCTCGGTGAGCCATTGGGCATAGGCCAGCAGGAACTGGTCAACCAGCGTGCGGTAGAACTGCGAGGCCAGGAAGTCGCTCTTGATCTTGGGCACGTCCTCGGTGAATCCCTGCCCGATGATGTCCTTGAAACCTGTGGTCAGGAACAGGAACAGCAGGTGGAACTTGCTCATGGGCTCGTAGATGAGCTGACGCGTGCGGCGGCCCAGCGACAGGAAGTTGAGGCTCAGGTCGTCCTTGGCCAGGGCATACTCATAGGCCGTGGTGGGCAAGGGATAGCCGTCGGGGTCGGTCAGCTTGTTCTCGGGAACGCCGGCAAAGTCGAGCGGTGCCAGTGCGCCAATCAGTTCGATAAAATGGGCATTGTTGCGCTGTCCGTGTTCGCCCGGGTCATACAGGTAGGGCTTGCTCCTCACCTGGTCACCCAGATAGTAGATGCTGTTCACGTTGCTGTCGTTGGCGCCGGTGAGCGTGTTCTTGTAGTAGTAGAGCGCGCTCTGGGTCTTGACGATGAAGTCGCTGGTGGCGATGCGCTGGTCCTGCTTGTTTCCCTCCAGGGTGAAGTAGGGGAGCACCGTCAGGCCACCGATGGGTGCACGACTCAAGGCGTCGCGGTTCTCGATACCCTCCAGATTGGCTGCCTGGCGGATGTTCTTGACCATGATGGGGAAGCCCGAGGCTCCCGTGCCGCCAAAGATGGAGCTGATGAAGAAGATGCGGTCGCCCTGACGGAAAATGTTGCTGAAGGCCTTGAACTCGTTACTGTCCTTGATCTCGTTCAGCGCCACGCTGCCGATGTTGGGACTGCCCACAAAACCGATGTTCATCTTGTTCTCCAACTGGTAGTTGGCAAACAACAGCGACGTCAGTGCCTGGTTGGCCTCGTTCATCGTGTCATAGCCGATGAACTCGCGGAACTTGCTGTTCTCGACGGCGCCCAGGTTGAAGATGAACGTGTCGTTCAGCGTCACGCTGGTATTGCTCATGATTTCTCGCAGGGTGACGATGCGGTTGGCAAAGAAGCCGTCGGCGTTGGGCTCATTGCCGTAGAGCTTGCGGCGGATGTCGCGGTAGTCGTTGAGCATCGCCTCGGTGCGCTTCAGGTCCTCGTTGGCCTTGTGCGGGTCGATGATGACGGGCACAATCTCCAGGTCCTTCACGGGTTTGCCATTCTCGTCAAGGGGACGCACGCCGGCTGCCGACAGCATCAGCAGCGACTTCAATACCCTCGACCCGGTACCTCCGATAGCAAAAAGGAATAGTCTCATCTATTGAGTTGTTAGTTTTTAGTTGTCAGTTTTTAGTATGGTTACTAACGCTTGTTGCGTTACTGTGGCAGCGGCGTGTGGCGGCAGTTGCTGCTCCACCAGCGCATCGAGTAGGATGCCACGATATAGAGCAAGGCGGCAAACAGCACCGTCTGCATCTCGAACTGGATGGACTCGCCCACGTACAGCAGGCCGTTGTTGGCAAACACCGTGTCATTGTAGATGTAGCACACCACGGGAGCCAGCACAATCACCACGCCCATGATGGCCAGCCAGTGATACCAGCGGTCGAACTTCACCGAGTTGATGGCGTAGTAGTAAATGGTGGCGCCGCCCCATGCCACGAGGATGGTGATGGCGGCGATCACGGGATACATGTTCAGGTTGTACATCTTGTCGTTGTATCCCTGGTTGAAGAACATCTGTTCCCAGATGTTGAAGCCGTCACTGCAGCTCAGGATGAAGAACAGTACAGTGATTACGATTCCGGCAATCAGATACCCTAAATGTTTCATTATTTCAGTCTTTAGTTGTCAGTTTACAGATGTTAGACGTTGTGAGTTACCGTTGAAGTTGCACGGTGACATCAAAATAGCTGCTGCCGCCCTTCATCGCGTCAAACATGCCGCGCATCAGGTATTCCAGGCCCAGCGTTGTCGAGGCAAATGAGCCGCCGGTGCTGGTGTCGCTCTCGGTTGACGACTGGCGCACCCAGGCGGGCAGTTCGTTGCGCAACGCGATGTGCACCTCGTCGCGGGGGCTCTTCAGGTCGCCCACGAGCGTCAGCACGTGGGTCATGCCCTCGAGGTATTCCTTGTTGTTGGCCGTCAGCATACCGGGAACGATGGGTTGCACCGTCAGCTTGTAGCCGTCGATGCTGCTCACCTCGTAGTTGTCGGGATTGGTCAACATGGCGTCGTTCTGCATCAGTCCGCTCAGGTCGGCGGCCAGCGAGAAACACAGTTTGCCCGTCTGGCGGTCGCCGTCACACTTGGCCAGCACGATGCCGTCGCCATGCTTCACGCGGAAACGTCCGGCATTGTCCTTCCACTCGGGCAGGACGCGGCAGGGCAGCTCGGCAGTGGCTTGGTTGAAGCGGTAGCTGTTGCGCAAGCCTGCAGCGTCGAGCACGCCGCTGTAGCGCTTGTCTTGGGTCAACTGGTCCATCACGTCGCTATCGGCGATGATGACCAGATAGAACGGGCGCTTGCCGCTGTATTCAAAGGGGACCCCGTTGTAAGGATAGTACTTGCCGCTGTAGTCGCCCATGAACTGCTGCACCACCACGCTCTTGCCCTTGTAGCGGGCAAATGCGTGGGTTGCCAGGCTGTTCTCCTCGTTGAAAATCTTGTCCAGGCTCACGCCGTGGGTGTCCTTGGGCGAGTAGATGAGGTCGCTCACCAGCACACTCACGTTGCCGGGACGCTGCGCTTCCAGAATTTTGTTGAAAATCAGCTGGAAGTCGGTATAGCTGGCATCGCCCACACCTGCCGTGCTCTGGTAGATGTCGCGGTCCTTCAGGAACTCGTCCACCGTGTGCTGGTAGGGGTAGATGCCGTCGTTCACGATGTTGATATCGACTTTGCTGCCGGCAGGGAAGTGGTTGATCAGGTCGTTCACGGCCTTTTTCAGCTGGCCGCCGCCACCGCGCTGGTCATAGGGGACCATCGAGCCGCTGCGCTCAAAGTAGATGGTCAGCGACAGGTTGTCCACACCGCCATAGGGGCGTGTGTCCCAATGCATCGGCGGACGCAGCTGTGACCCGATTTCCTCGATGAATTCGGCCAGTTTCTTGTGGTCCACACGGCCCTCGGGGGTCAGCATGTCTCCATATTTGCCGGGATTCTCGGTAATGAGTGTGCACAACGAGTCATAGGCGGCACGTGTCGTGTCGCCGCTCACCAATACACCACGCACGGCCTTGTCAAGTCTGCCGTGCCCTCCACAACTCATCAGAGCCACCATCAACAGGCAGCCCATCAGCAGCATAGGTAATCGTTTCATGTATGTCATTCAGTTCTCGTTTCTCTAGTCTTGATATCCTTTTCTTGGAACAGTACTTTAAAATATGCAAATTTAGTGCCGTTTCACTTATTCTCTATGAATTTGCGTGTTAAAAATTGTTGTGTCATCGGTTGCGCAACATCTCCAGCACTTGCTCAACAGGCAGGGCGTCAACGTGATAGCCGTTGCGGCCTGTCATCGGCTCGGCCATGAACAGGGAGTTCCACAAGGCCTCGGCAGTGGCCTCGATGGTAGCGGCAAAGATGGGTGACATCTCGCCGTTGGCCAGCACGGTCGTGGTGACTGTTTTGGCGCGGCTGTCAATCAGGTTGCCGGGTGCGACCGACAGCGCGATGACATAATCGCCGCTGCCGTTCGAGGCGATACCGCCGGTCTTGGCCATGCCCATCATGGCGCGCTTGGCCACGCGTTCCAGATTGCGCGAGTCCAGCGGGGCATCGGTGATGACGACCATCATGCAGGAGCCGTCGGTGTTCTCGCTTTTCTTGACGTGGTTGATTAAGTCATGCTTGTGGAGCCGTTGTCCCACCTGCACGCCGTCGATCTCGAGGATGCCGCCGTAGTTGGTCTGCACCAGCACGCCCACGGTGTAACCGCCCAGCGACTCGGGCAGCACGCGCGATGCGGTGCCGATACCGCCCTTGAAACCGAAGCAGATGGTGCCCGTTCCGGCACCCACATTGCCCTGATCCACAGGGCCGCCGTGGGCCTTGTCGATGGCTTCGATGACCATTTGCGGCGTGACGTGCATGCCGCCGATGTCGTTCAGCCGCCCGTCGTTGGTCTCACCCACGACCGCGTTGACCGAGCGCACATTCTCGTTGCCGGGCTGCATGAGCGTGTAGCGGACGACTCCCTCGATGCCTGCAGCCACACTCAGCGTGTTGGTCAGGATAATCGGCGTCTCGATGTTGCCCAGTTCGCCCACCTGTGTCACGCCGGCCAACTTGCCGAAACCGTTGCCCACGTAGATGGCCGCGGGCACCTTATGGGCAAAGATGTTGCCCTGATGCGGCACGATGGCCGTCACGCCCGTGCGCACGCTGTCGCCATCGACGAGCGTCACATGTCCCACCGTCACGCCTGGCACGTCGGTAATCGCGTTGTAAGTCCCGGTGTTAAAAATCCCCGTCGGGAATCCCCATTCCCGCAACGTCTTGTGCGGCTGTGCCGCGAGCGACACCACTCCCAGCACGGTTATCACCGCTATTAATACATATCGTTTCATCTCTCTTGTCTTTTTTGCTTGACAAAGGTATAACAAACGCTCCAATTGACCCAAATATCTACCATTTTTGCCTAAACCGGCCATGCATTCCTGGTCCGAACCACCAATGAAAAACGAAAGGTACTGGCCCCACAATCGGCTCCAGTACCTTCCCTGTTAAGTTGTTAGTGTGTCGGCTTACTTCATAAACTTCTGAGCGCTATGGCCATTCACCACAACATAGACGCCCTTGCTTAGGCTGCCCGTGGGAATTACGGCCTCACCGTTGGCATCGGCACGTGCACTGGCCACCATGCGGCCATTCATGTCATATACCCTCACCTCGCTGCCGGCCTTGTTGCCTGTGGCGGTAACCGCATCGGCCCCGATGGTGATTTGTGCCTTGCCGCCAGCCAGCTCGTTGACGCCCGTCGACGTGCCCGGGGTCTTGAACTCAACGCCTACAAGGGGTCCCCACTCGTCGTTGGCATTCTTGGCGATAGAGAAGGCAATGTACCATGTGTCGGGTTGAGCGGTCCATTGGGCCTCGTCGATGCCGTACTGGTCCCAATAGGGATCCCAGGGATTGTCCTGTTTCAGGTAGTTGATGAGGTTCTCTTCGCCCCATTCCTCGCTCTCGTAGGCTTGCAGCTCAATGATGATGTCGCGGTGCAGGCTCACATTCTCGTTGGGGATATAGGTCACCCACTGGTAGTAGCCATTCTCCTCGTCACCGCCAAAATCGCCAATCTCGATGGTCATCTCGGCCACGCCTTCGCCACCCATCTTCTGGGTCGTAACGGGGATGATGATCATGTCGGCATCAACATTGTTGACGTCCCAGCACTGGACATAAATTTCGTAGTCCGTTCCGGGGCTCTGGCTGGTCCAAGTGTACTGATAGGTTTCGGTCTTGGTAATTCCCCAGGCCTTGATCATGTCGCCCATCGTCTGGAAGCCCATCCACGGGCCAAACATGGCAAACTGTTGCTCGGCCGTCCCGGCCTCGAACAGGCAGATGGCATAACCGGCTGCATCGGCATTCGGCGTGAAAGTGATTGTGATGAAATCGGTGCCGACCTCATCGACAGTGTAGTCCACCGAGGGACTGCCCACCAACTGGGCGCTCATGCACAGGCCCATCACCAGAGCCAGGCTCATCAATAGTAATCTTTTCATAATAATTGTGGTTTAGTTTTAGAGTAGGACCAAATTAACTTCTGCGTCCAGTGGAACGGCCCTATTTCCCACAAGAACACCATGATAACATCTTCACGACGCAAATATACATAATTAATTGAAATTTACCAATAATTACCTGAAAACCATCAAAAACTACCAAAAACAGTAAGTCTGAAAAAATCCCATGCCCCCCAACAGGCGCCCAAAAAGAGGGTGTGCCATTCTTCCGGCACACCCTCTTTCCCTCATAGCTTTTAACTAATTTAAGTGGTGCAGTATATGAAATATATAATGAGAATTAATAAACAACTTTGCTGGCCTTAACCATGCCGTTGCTGTAACGGGTCAAGACGATATTCACGCCGTCGAAGGGCATGGTTGACGTCATACCCATGATGTTGACATAGGTCACATCGACAGCCTCAACGTCACTCCACACCTCGTCAATCGCTGTCATGGCGTCGTCACCGCCCTCGAGCGGGAAGACAAGGTAAGTGCCCTCCGTCACCTCGGTGCCCTCGAAGCGGGGCGCACCGCTGGGCTGGTCGTCGCCGTCCAGCACGCCATGGTGGTCGGCCGTGTAGCGGACGATGGCATGGAAATTATAGGTGCTGTCCTTCCTGAAGTCTTCCAGGTAGTTGCCGGGATAGAGCGACCAGTCAACCTTGAAACCGCCAGCCAGCTTGTCGATGTTGCTGTGCTCCTGATTGTCAGGAATCCTGAAGTGATAGCTGTCGTGGCCGTCATAGGTGGCCCAGTAGATCATGACATACTCCTGGGGCTTGGGCTCTACAAAGAAGTATCTGCCGCCCGACCTGCCGGTCTGCACCAGCGGGTCCATGTAGTTGGAGGTGACGTGCTTGTTCTCGTCATAGTCGGCCCACTGCTCGGGCAGCTGGTAGCTGGTTACGGTCATCGTCGGGTTGAGCTTGTCGGTGAGCTTACCTGTCAGCGTGCCACCCTTGATGATACCCTTCGACGATCCCAGGAACTGCTGGGCCTCCTCGGCGGTGTTGAAGTCGAGCAGCACCCAGTTGCTCTGGTCCCAAGGTTCGGTCTGCAGGCGGGCCCTGTCCTTGACGTAATCCACCTCGCCCTCGCCTTTCACCGAGGGGAAACGGTGCTTGCCCATGTCCTTGGCATACAGGCGCGTGGGCTCTTTCTCGGCAATATACACGGCAAGGATGTCGTCGGCGATGGTATAGGTGTTGTCTTTCTCACCCTCATTCACGATGTAGGCCAACGGAGTGTCCACTATAGGATCGACAAACTTGTACTTGGCCATATAACCCCAGGGGAAGTACTGGTAGATGTAGGCCGACTCGTCGTCAATGACCTCGCCGTTGAGCCAGTTGCTGGCGATGGTCTCATACGGATATTGCGCGTTGTCGGGCAGCTTGGGATAATTGTTCTTATGGTAGGCCTTCTGCACAAAGCTGCCATCCTCCAGATTCACTTCAATCACGTGGAAACCGTCCAGCCAGTTAGGCAACGCGGGCAGCACCATATAGTTCCTGCCACCCATGGCAAACATCGAGAAACCGTTGCTCTGGCCACGGCCGTAACCGTCGGGCATATTGTTCTCCACATCGATGACACGGCCCCTGAACATGCGGTTCTCCTCGTCGAGCACCATGTCGATGGGATTCTCGTGGCGCGAGATGTACAGGTAGTGCAACTCGCCGTCGGCAGCACGCCACGTGTGGATGTAGGCCTCGGTGGTGAACACCATCTGGTCAATCTCGCTGCCACCGCCAATCTTCACAAATCCGGCCCTGAAGCTCTCGTTCTCCATCAGCTGTCCGTTGCGGAAACGCAGCACATACAGGCCATCGGTCGTGTTCTCTTTGGCAGCGGTGAGCACCAGTTGGCCACCCGTGTCCGAGAAGATGTCACCCGTGGCGGTGCCCAGGTACATGTAGGAGTTCGACGGGATGATGCGGTCCTGGGGCAGGAGGCTTTCGGGCATATAGAGGTAGTTGCGCTGGGTGCCGTCGGCGCTGATGAGCAGGAACTCGGGTCGCTCGAGTTGCAATCCAGTCTGCTGGTTCATCGGCCTGACAATCCAGTTTCCTGCATCATCATGCGAGATGCCCTTGCCGCTCCTGGCCTGTGAGGGCACTTCATAGCCCGTCCAGCCATCACGGTCATGGTACATGATGCGGCCTTCCTGGTTGTTGTGGATGATAATCTGGTCGTTCTCGCCATAGCCCTGATTACCGCGGGTTGGCCTCTCGAGCACGACATCGCTTTTCCACACCTGCTCAAACGTGGCACCGTTGAACGCTTCTTCGACCTGTGCCACCATGGGCTGTCCTCCCATCAGTGCCAGTAGTGCCGTCAGTGCTACTGATTTAAAAAACTTATTCATCGTGTATAGTTGGTTGTCTGTTTATTGTTCTTGGTTTGTTTTGTGCTGATGATTAACTGTTCTTGATGGCTTTCATCGTGGTCACCGAGCCGTCGCTGTAGGTATGGCGCACGATGTTCAGGCCCTCAAAGGGTTTGTCGCTCACGCGGCCCTGCAGGTCGACATACTGGGTGTTGATAATCGTCCTGACGGGTTGCACGTTCTCGTCCACACCCGTGAGGATGCCGGGCTGCGGCAAGCGCAAGGGGTAAACGCGCACCGTGTACACATAGGTGTGTCCCTCGGCATCGACAAAGGTGGGCTTCACACCGGGATTGTCGGTCACGTCCATGCGGCGCGGACCATTGCTCTTGTCATCACCCCAGATGATGATGTCGCCGTCAAAACCCGGGTCGATGATCAGACCGAAGTTCACACCCAGCCTGAACTCGATCATGGCCGGGAACTCATACTGCAAGCCGTCTTCAAATACCTCAAACGGGCTGATATTGGGCTGAGGCTCCCACAGACTCATGCTGATGCGGAAACTGCCGGGAAGGCCCGAGTTGTTACGCGGAGCATAGAACATCGTGTCGGCAGCATGCCACACCGCCCAGCGGATGTTGGCATACTCCTGGTTCTGCGGCTTGACAAAGTACCAGCTGTCCTGCTTCACGAAGTTGCCGCAGCAGTACAGGTTGGGCTCATATTGCACGGCATCACCGGCCTCGGGCAGCGTAGCATCGCTGTTGAGCGTGATGGTCAGGCCCATCGGGTCGCTGGGGAAGTTCTGCAGGTTGGTGCGGCCAGTCACCGTGCCGCCCTTGATGATCTTGCCCTCCAGATACTTGGCATCGGAACCCTCGGGCAGCGCAATCTTGATCCAGTTGCTCTGGTCAAACGTGCCTACCCAGCGCTCCACCGTATAGCCAAATTCGTCCTGATAGGTCTCGAAGCAGCCGTCTCTCTCATCATACAGACGCCTCGGGTTGGCATTGTACTGCTCCTTGGTGGGCTCCGAACGGTTGGCATACTCATCGGCATCCTTGGCGAAGATCACGCGCGGGTAATGAGGGGGAGCATACACACCAATTAGGTCATTCTCGATGGTGTAGAACTCGCTCAACTGGCCAAAGCTGATGATATCCTTCAGCGGCATGGTCTGCACATTGTCCTGAGCAACGGCCACGCCAACCAGGGCAGTAATCATTAATAACGTTGTGTAAAATCTCTTCATTTTTTGTGTCAGTATAATTGTTAAAGTGTTTGGTCGCTTGTGATATATCTCGTCGCCGGCACAACGGGCCAGCGTGTTGTTATCTAAGTTAAAAATCACGGATTTCTCTGAGTCTCGTCTCACGGCATCCGCAGGGCCGTTTTTTTTAATGCGAACTTCGCCAATTCAACGAATTGCGCGAATGTAAAATTAAAAAGTGGGGACGCGACCGCTCGCGTTACACGGGGCACCGCGCCCCCACAATAGTTTAGTCAGCAGTTACTGGTGTGGACATGAATTACTCCCAATCAATGGTGCATGCGTCATCAAGATTTAAGTTGTAGTTACCGCAACCTTGAATCGTTGCAATTACATATCCCTCGGTATTGGTGTTCCTACCAGTTACATTCACACTCGTACAATTAACAGTATTGTCATTGCCGCCAAACAAAATAAGGTATTGCTTGTTAGCATTCTTGCTTTCAACCAGAACGTTGCTCTTGTCAATTGTCAGTACATTATTTGAAGCAGAATTCTCGAATTTAACTGCTGCAAAAGTGTTGCTCGCATGTACGTCCTTGTCATTAATACTGGTGAATTCACAGTTAGTGGCGCTAATATTATTGCCATTAGCCCAGAAGTTGAAGCAAGCCCATCCAATCACGTTTGCATTATCTAAAACAACTGTATTATTGCTTGCGGATGAAACAAAGTTGAAGGCATACCAACCAGCCTTGACAGTGGAGTTCTTGACATTAATGTCGTTATTCTCACCAATGACATTAATACCTCGTTGATATGTACCAATATTTGCATTAAGATCACAGCCTTCGATAGTCACAGTGGAGCCACCTTCTACATTTATGCCACGTTGTCCTTCAGTTGCGACATTCTGAATCGTAGCAGTTGAGCTGATAACATAAATAGCTGCATTATTAGCTGAATCATTAGTGCCAGATGTCTTTACTGTTACACCATTAATATTCAGGGTTGCACCATTCTCGGCCTTAATCTGCTTAGGTATGATTACGTCGGCAGCGGTAAGGTCACCAGCCGATGCGATAGAAACGGTCTGGCCATCGGCTACGGTGATAGCCTCGTCATAGGTACCAGCACCCAGGTAAACAGTCTCACCATCGGCAGCAGCAATAGCCTCGGCCAGGGTGGTATACTGCTCACCATTTACACCAACCTGGATTGTACCAGCAGCCAGGTAAGGACGGCCATTGATATCAACATTGTAGTCGGGCTGGTCGAAGCGCTCGTCAATGATTACGAGGAAGTTCACATCCTCGGTGAAGAGGTTACCAACGATATTGGTGCGGTGATTCTTCTGAACGGGAACGTTGGGAACAGTGATGTCGCGAACGGCCTCGGTAGCATCACCCTCATAGAGTTGCAGCGAGGTTTCGATGGTGGCCTGGTTGTTGGGCACGAGGAAGTAGTTCATAGCCATCCACTGATAGGCCTTCTCCTCAACGGTCAGCGTTGCGGGATTGTTGGGCAGAATCTCCTTGGTGAAGGATATCTCAACATCGCCTTCGGTAGTGCCGGTGGCCAGGTTGAAGCTGGTAGCAGCGTGGTTAACCGTTACAGCGCTCTTGGTAGCGTTAACACCAGCCTTGATAGCGTCAGCATAGTCGCTGGCACCGTAGTTCAGCTGGCAGAACGGACGATACAGATAGATGGTCTCGCTCATCGGGCCGGTAACGGTCAGGTCAGCACGGTAGGCATAGAAAGCATCGCGCTTCTCGTCGTTGCTCTTGGCGTTAGCGTAGCTTACGTTGACGGTCTTGTTAGCGGTGTCAAAGGTGTAGGGAGCGCCCTCAGCCTGTGCCCAGAAGGCGAAGCTGTACTTCTGGCCCTTAACGAGCTTGAACTCAACGGTCGTCTGGTGAGGAATGTCCTTGTTCACGCGGATGTCAGGCAACTCTTTGCCGTCCTGGTCATAGACAGCTACGGTCAGCTTGTTGGCGGTCGAACCATCGGCAATCGCACGGCTGTCGATGTTACCCGGCAGCTCGATGGTAAACCTTACCATGTCGTCGCCCATACTCGGCTCCATGTCGCTGGAGCAAGACGCGGTACCCAGCAGCAATGCTGCCATCATACCAAGGAATAAAATTTTCTTCATAATTAAAGGATAGTTAAAAGATAAATAAAAGTTTATAGTTTTTTTGATAATAGTTCTTCTCTATTTCAGACAACTTGAACAACAGTTGAACAACTGTGACAACTCTTGTTAGTAACATTGTTTCTTGTTAAACAACTGTTGCCCAAGTCGTCAATTCCTATTTACTCATTAATGATGGTATTGTTCTCATCAATGAAGTTGAAATTAGTAACCGGGGTATCAGTCTCATACTTGTAGAGACCCTGGTCACCAGGCTGGCAGTTCTTGAACGTTGAATTCTTGATGCTTACAATCGTGGGGGCGTTCAAAGTTCCGATTGCAAGACCAGGCTTCTTGCTTAAGTCATGGAAGTTACATCCGTCAACATAAACAGCAGCTACATCACTACCATAAGCCTCATGAGTCTTTATTCCGCGGAAACCAGTGAATTCACAATTAGTAAACTTGCTATTACCACCTGAAATCCATACTGAGTACATGCTTGCTGGTGTGGGATTGGCTGTAGTAGTTTCAGTATTGCTAATGAATTTGCAACCAACAAACTCGGCATCTACATCAGTATTATTATTATTGGTGGTACCTTCAACGCTGATAGCATCCTTAATCGTGCAGTTATAGAACTTGAGTGGCCCTGACATTTCAAGATAACCAAACTCCCAACTATCTTCGGCATAAGAAACTGAGTTATCCACGATGTTCATATTCTTAAACACCAGAGTTGCACCATTAGTGTTGCGGATCGGACCGACACCTGCTCCCTGAGCCTCAAACGTGGCATTGCCAGTTCCTTCGATTACCAGTTCTTTAGTCTTGGTGTTCTCGGGCGTCAGGAACGGGGTTGAGCCATGAGAAGCACCAGTTTGCCAAGTCAAGGTCACACCATCTGCCACCTTGATAATAGCCTTCACGGGCTGGTCATTGTTGATCTGAGCAATGATGTCCTCAAGGGCGCCACTAGTGTTAGCCTCGTAAACTGTTGCATCCAGATCTACCTCATAGTCAGGGGTGTTGTAGATCGGGTCGATGGTGATATTGAACTTGCCCTGGAGGGTGAACAGGTCGCCGAAGATGTTGGTGCGGTAGTTGCGCTGCACGGGGCAGTTGGCTACGGTCACGGTGTTCACGTCGGCAGTGCCGTCGTTAACGGTAAGCACAACCTCGTTCTTTACTTCCTTGTCGGTAGCAGCCAGGATGTAGTTCATGGCCACATACTTGTAGCTCTCATAGCCTGCCAGCGTTTCCTCGTTGGGAAGGATGGTGGCGTAGTCAAAGGTTACGTCGGTTGAGCCAGCCACACTGCCGTCGAGGGTGTTCAGCGTGGTGGGAACACCGGTCACGGTCACCTTGCTCTTGTAAGTGTCAACGCCAACCACGCCGGCAGCATCGTCGGCCAGGAAGTTGATCTGAGCGAAGGGACGGGTCAGCACCTCGGTCTTTTCAAAGGCCTTGGTTACCTGGAACTCGTCCATCTTGTAGAAGGCATCACGGCTCTCGTCGTTGCAGTCGGCAGTGTAGTTCACCGTAATGGCACTCATGTTGGTGGTGTTATAAGCTGTGCAGGCACTGTTCTGAGCCCAGAAGACAAACTTATAGGTATGTCCCTTGACCAGTTTGGTGTTGATGGTAGCCTGTTTGTTGGCTACGGCAACGGTCTGAGCAAGACCGGTAATCTCGGTGCCGTTCTCAAACACGGCAAACTTCAGCTGGTTGGCCTTCAAACCGTCGCTGATGGTACGGCTGTCGATGTCGTCACCCAGGTTGATAGCGAAGCTCACGGGAACTTCACCACCCATGGTCGGCTCCATGTCGCTGGAGCAAGACGCGGTACCCAGCAGCATAGCTGCCATAGCACCAAGGAATAAAATTTTCTTCATAATTGTTTTATGTTAATAATTAGTTATTATTCGAATACTACGCTACCATCATTTGTTTTATCGGAACGATTATCCACACTGCCAACTAATTTGGCGCTAGTGGCTGTTTCACCTAAAATCGTTACATTCTTCACGCTGTTTCCAGTGCCAATTGTTACCGATGACTGGGCTGTTCCATAGAAGATACCTACGCGGCCCCTGTCATTTCGGCCTGTAATTTTACTATCGGTAACACTTGTGTTGGTAATAGTAGCGTTTTGATTACCGTATCCGACAACACAGCCAGAATGTCCTTTATAATCGCCACTTTCATCATAATCTGAAACGATTTCGTCATTTAACACTACACAATTTGTGATGACCATATTTGAAGCATATCCAACTAATCCGCCATTATATTGTGCTCTGCCTAGTTTGACATTCTTTGACACACAATTCTCCAAAGTAATATATGTGGTACCATAATCACTCCATCCAATAAAAGCACCAGCTGCATTCTCATTATCAGTTCTTCCTGATGCATCAATTTCAGAATCAGCAATCGTAAGGTCTTTAATCAGGGTAGCCTGGGCCTGGTTACTATACCTGCCAATTAATCCACCATAATTTCCGCCAGTTGACTTCAGACCCTTGATTGTTTTGCCATTGCCATCAAGCGTGAAAGCGCATTGAGCCTTAACTAAAGGCCAATCCAGCATGCCTAAGTTGATGTCATCGGTAAGCTTGAAGGTCTTGCCTGCCAAAGATTTTCCATTGGTTACGTTGTTCATTACCCAAGCGAGTTCGCTACCATCATTGATTTCGATGACATCGCCAGTGATGTTTGCGGGCTCCTTGAGAGTGCCGTCCCAAACCTTCTCGGGGAGGTTAAATTCGCCTTCATAGATCGGGTCGATGACGATGTTGAACTTGCCCTGGAGGGTGAAGAGGTCACCGAAGATGTTGGTGCGGTAATTGCGCTGCACGGGGCAGTTGGCTACGGTCACGGTGTTCACGTCCTGAGTGCCATCGTTAACGGTGAGGACAACCGCGTTCTTAACTTCCTTGTCGGTACCAGCCAGGATGTAGTTCATGGCCACATACTTATAATCCTTATAGCCAGCCAACGTCTCGTTGGGGATGGTGGCGAGGGCGAAGGTTACGTCGGTGGTCTCGGTACCAACCGTGCCATCCAGAGTATTGAGGGTGGTGGGAACACCGGTCACGGTCACCTTGCTCTTGTAGGCGTCAACACCAACCACGCCGGCTGCATCGTCGGCCAGGAAGTTGATCTGAGCAAAGGGACGGGTCAGCACCTCGGTCTTCTCAAAGGCCTCGGTCACGGTGAAGCTGTCCATCTTGTAGAAGGCGTCACGGGTCTCGTCGTTGCAATTGGCAGTGTAGTTCACCGTGATGGCTTTCATGTCGCTGGTGTTATAGGCAGTGCAAGCGCTGTTCTGGGCCCAGAAGACAAACTTATAGGTATGTCCCTTGACCAGCTTGGTGGTCACGGTAGCCTGTTTGTTGGCTACGGGCACTTCCTTTGCCAGAGCAGTGATCTCAGTGCCGTTCTCAAACACGGCAAACTTCAACGTGTTGGCCTTCAGACCGTCGCTGATGGTACGGCTGTCGATGTTGTCACCCAGGTTGATAGCAAAGCTTACGGGAACTTCACCGCCCATAGCGGGCTCCATGTCGCTGGAGCAGGATGCGGTACCCAGCAGCAGCGCTGCCATAGCACCCAAGAATAAAAATTTCTTCATAAAGTGGTTGTGTTAAAAGTGTTTGTTATTGATTGGTTATTGAATATTCTAGTTATTGAGCGGCAGTTCCACATTATTTATATAGATGTGGCCGTGGCCCTGCTGGTTGCCGCCGATAAGCTGGTCGGTTCCGTAGGGCGACTGCTGGGCTGCGGCAGCCTCGTCAAGGCCCTGGAAGTTGACCATGACGGTGGTGCCACCGATGCGCACGATGTCGCCATCGCTGCTGCCCTGGATGGCGCCGATGAGTTTGCCGCTGGTGAGTGAGGGCAAGCTCATGCGGGCCTTGATCACGGTGTTATAGACCTCGCACGAGGTAAACACCTGCTCGGCTGTGGCTCCGCTGGCGATGTAGCCCACCATGCCGCCGGCCAGTCCCTGTCGGGCGGCTGCGTTGGTGTTCTCGATGATGGCATTGGCAACTTTGCTGCCGGTAGCCACGATGTTGGCACCAGCGGCCACCTGGCCCACCATGCCGCCCACCATGCAGGTGCCCTTGATGACGGGATAGTTGACGGTGACATTCTCAAGGGTCAGCGTGCCCGTTGCCGTGGCCACGAGGGCACCGGCTACGGCGTTGCCCTGGCCGTCGGGCTTGGCGGTGACGGTAATTCTTTCCACGGTAAGGTTCTTGACAGTTAGGCCCTCGGCGTTGCCAAACAGGGCGGCACTGCCGGCGGCACTGCCTACCGTGTCGATCTTGATTTCGCTGATGGAGTTCCCGTTGCCGTCGATGGTGATGTTGCGGGCTCCGCACAGCAGGGGCTTGAGAGCAAAATGATTCATGTTGAACTTAGCCATCAGCTTGATGGTACTGCCCTCAACAGGCGCGTTGTCCTGGAACCAGGCCAGCTCAGTCGGCTGGTTGATGGTGTATGTGCCATTGCTGTAGGCCGGCTCGGTCACTTTCTTATTCCAATTGATCTCGTCATCGTAATGGACCACCTCGCCGTCAAAGCTGCTGTTGATTATGATCTTGAAGTCCACGGCCTTGGTAATCAGGCGGCCCACGATGTTGGTGCGGAAGTTGCGCTGCACGGGCAGGCTTTCGAACTCAAGGGGATAGGACGCGTCGTTGCCCTCGCGGTTCATGATGGTGGTCATGGTGATGCCCGTGATGTCGCTGCGCTCGTTGTTGACGAGCAGGTAGTTCATCGACAGGTACTCATATTGCTCGCCCTCGACCGTGAGTTTCTCGCTGGGGAATGCGCCGGCGGTCAACTCTACCTTTACGGGGTTGCTGGCCACGCCGTTGAGCAGGTTGAGCGTCGAGCAGACCCCGCCGTTGATGACGATGCGCGAACCCGTGGCGGGAGCATAGGCGTTGGCCGTATTCAGGTCCTCGGTCGTGGTGCCGAAGTTGAGCTGAGCAAAGGGGCGGTGCAGCGTCACGTCGCGCTCAAAGGGCGCGGTGACGGGCTCCACGGCAAAGTCGGTGTTGACGGCATAGAAGGCGTCGCGCAACTCGTCGTTGGCGTGACCGTTGTAGTCCACATTCAGCGACTTGTAGTCGGTGCCAAAGCTGTATGCCGTGCAGTTGCTGTTCTGTGCCCAGAAGGCAAAGGTGTAGAGGTGTCCCTTCACCACGCGGGTGTTGACGGTGGCATGGCCGCCACTGACGGGGACATTCTCCTGACGCAGGCCGGCAATCTCGTTGCCGTTCTCGTCGTAGGCAATAAAGATCAGCTTGTCAACCATCGATCCGTCGCT
>JAEEGI010013546.1_pt1 | contig 17287 bp, 10 predicted proteins | sample 8958751 | NCBI WGS metagenome assembly JAEEGI01 (sample SAMN16246545, study PRJNA631951) | gut metagenome | biome: gut microbiome; feature: rumen; material: KS-attached | host: Bos | place: Iran: Karaj | collected 2018-10
AAACGTCCTCTGGACTTCCATGTAGCGTTGCATGTTGAAAGGGAGGCGGTACGTGCGAATAAACTGCTTCAGGAGTTCCAGGAGCGAAAGCCCCTGCCCCTTGTGGGCATCGACAAACTTCTTCAAGTCATCCAGATGATCCTTGAAAAAAGGCACTATTGCCTTATCATCAATCTGGTAAAGCTCTAGTTCGTCCTGTTTCTTTGTCGCTTCGTCGACTGCCATACTTATAATTTACGTTTTCAGCGATTCCCGCGCTGTGATATTCTTTACAAAGAACCCAAAAACAGCCTTTTCTGTGTCCTTTAGCACATTTCCCTGTAAAAAAACACGCCCTTCCGTACCCGGGTTCAACCGGTCGGCGGCAGCGCCCCTGAAATCGAGCAGGCTATCCACCTCGCAGCGGCACATGCCCGAAGGGGTCATCAGTTCGAGCGTATCGTCCATGCAGAAGGGGTTCTTCACGTTCACGCGGCAGGAATTTGTCGCGGGGTCGTAATCGAGCACCTGGGCGGCGACGCACCCGCCTTCGGCAGCCACATGGGTAGACTCGTAATTCTGCGGGAGCGGTCCACGCAAAAAGCCGGGCATGAACCCGCGGCCATCCACGAACTTTATCGCCCTGCGGGATTCCTGTGGCACAAGTTCCGGTGAAGCCTCGGCACCACCTTCCAGCGACCCGTGAACGGCATCGATTGCCATGCGGTAGGCGCGTACCACCTGCGAGAGGTAATAGACCGAGCGCGTACGTCCCTCTATCTTGAAGGAATCGAGCCCGCCCTTCACCAGCTCGGGGATAACATCCAGCGCACACAGGTCGCGACTGCTCATGAAGTAGGTTCCCCAAGTATCCTCGTCGAGCGCTACCGGAGGGAGTTCCGGGCGGTCCGTGCGTTGCAGGCTGAACTCGCCCTCGTGCTCGCGGTAATCCTCGACCTGCGGGCCGGAGTTGGCATACAGGCGGTAAGGCATGCGGCAGCTGTTGTCGCAGGCACCCTGATTCGCATCGCGGTGGGTCACCCAGTTGCTGAGCATGCAACGGCCCGACATGGCCATGCACACCGCCCCGTGAACGAACACTTCCAGTTCAAGGTCCGGCAACTTTTCCTTTATCTCTAAAATTTCAGACAAACGAAGTTCGCGGCTCAATATGATGCGGCGCACCCCCAAGTCTTGCCAGAACTTTGCGGCCAGGTAGTTCGTGGTATTCGCCTGCACCGAGAGGTGTATCTCCACATCGGGGCGTTCCTTCCGGAGCCAGCCCACAAAACCGGGGTCAGCAACAATGAGGGCATCGGGCTTAAGTTCTATCGCCGCAAGCAGGGCCTTCTGGAACGATTCCACCTTCACGTTACGGGGAATCACGTTGCTCGTGAGGTAAAACTTCTTCCCGAGTTTTCGCGCATACGCAATGCCTTCGGCGAGGTCGTCCAGGTTCTTGAACCCGTTCTCGCGGGCACGGAGAGAAAACGCGGGCTGCCCCGCATACACGGCATCCGCGCCGTATGCATAGGCATACTTCATGCGGGTCAAATCGCCCGCAGGCGCCAACAATTCAGGCTTTTTCATCCGCACTACCACTTGAATCCGGCACGCAGGTAAACCTTGCGGTCGTCAATGAAGGTGATTTCGCCCATGAAGCTCACGTATTGCCCCTCATAGCTTATCGCGGGCGTGAGCGAGTACTGCATCTTCGCACCGTCGAGGAACTTCTTGTGAATCTTCATGTGGTTATGGTGCGGGGTCGTATCGTTCACGGCACTCCCGTAATCCGTCCCCTTCCAGAACCAGGTATTGCGAACCGATGCAAATATATGCTTGTCGAGCCGCCCATACACGGTCCAGTCGATGGTCTGGCTGTTGGGGCCACCCTGGTTCCCGAGCGGGTAACCGAGATGCGCCATCTGGGCGGTGTTCTTTATAAAGTGCGAATAAACGTAGGGTTCCACGCGGGCGTATTCGAAAATCGTACCGGCCTCAATCTTATGCCCCTTGAAATAGAAGTCATGGCCCGCCTGCAAACCGGCCATCCAAGCCCACTTCGCCTCGATGTTGTCGTTTTTCACGAGGCTAATCGGGGATTCCATGTCGTCCAGGAAGAATTCCGTGTAAAGGCGCACGGTATTAAAGAGCCTGTAGTTAAAGTCCATCGCCAAGGCACCGTTGTTACTGCTCTCGGAATAGTTGCCTTTCTCCATAAAGAGCGGTACAGTCGGCACAAAGAGCCAGGGTTTCAGGTTATCGTAAAGAATCGTAAGTTCGCTGATGCCAAACGTGGCGTTCCCGACAGCAAGTTCATAGCGGTGACCGAATATATTGCGGGTTTCATCCTTGTTCTTGTCACTCATGCTGCCATAAATACGCAGGTCGCCGTAAAAACTGAATACATGGAGAGGTCCGAGCTGCAAATCCACAGAAAGCATATTGTACGGGAGCGCGAACTGGTTCAACGTCAGGTTGTTGTAATAGCCCGGGCCCCAGTGCAGCACGTCGCGGGCAAGGTCCACACGAATCCAGTCGTAATTGAACGCGAAGTGCGTACGGTAGCGAGCGTAACTCGTGTACTCCATGCCGGAATTATTTTCTTCTTTCTGGAATTCCAGGAACTCGCGGTCCCACGATTTCGGGTACGAGGCAGAATGCCCTTCGTCATAGATGCGCGCATCGAGCACGAATTCTAGAGAATCCGCGTAGCCGCGCAGGTAGACACCTCCATCGATTCCCGGCCAGATGGTATCGCCGAGAGTTTCTCCCCCGCGGTAGTCAATACCGCCAACGACGCTTGTCGCAATCGCAATCGACGGGAGTTTCGTCTGGAGTTCGTTCTTTACGCGCACGCACGCCGTATCACCGTCGTGGCACGTCATATCGATTCCGTGCCCCGATATGGCGCCGCCCCGCATGTTGTCGTAATACAGGAGCGCCTTGCCTTCCGTTTCGGCAAAGTGCCGGATAAACGAGGTATCGCGCTGCGGGTAGGCAAAGAACTGCCTGCCCTCCCCGACAGTCTGCCGGTGATATTCAAAAAGCATCGGCGCCATCTCGAGCGTGCGCAGGTTACGGGAGTGTTCCGTACCGATTACGGGCGAACCCGCAACCGCTTGCGTAGAAAGTAACGTCGTGGCTACAAGAGCCGCAAAGGCGTATGTGCGTGATTTTACAAGAATCATAACCGCAATTTAGTTTTTTTAAACTGTACGCAGAATGTTGTCAAAAACGCAACAGGTCTTTTTTGACCCGATTCGTTCCGAACGGAACAAAAGCCCCCGATAACTTTTTCGTATTTCAAAAAATATTGCAAAAATTACCCCAAATTTGAATTGCAACAAGGTAATTTTTTAAGAAGACAAGCCCATCCCGGGTTGTTTGGAAAAAGGGATGTTTAACATGAAAACAAATATTAAAAAAGGACTCACAATTTCTAGCCTGATTGCGTTCGGGCTCCTCGCAGGCTGCTCCGACGACAGTTCCAGCGTTCAGTCTCCCGCAACAGGCGATTCCGGAACAGATTCGGCAGAAGCTACTGCAAACATCTGCAACGCAGACGGGTACACCGGCTTCTACGCCGCCGACGGCGCGACCATCATGTGCCTCGACGCAAACGGCAGTCTCGCCTTCTGGATTAACCCGGACGGCACTATCGGTACTCCCGTAGAGGAATCGCCAACAAGTTCCGCCGAAGCAGATATTCCGCAGGATCCGGGCACGACGCCGTTGCCTCCCGAAGATGCACCCGTCATTCCGTCTTCCGCATCTACTGCATGCGATGCAGGCACGGCCACCTTCCTTTATAAACTCGCGAATGTTTCTTACTACCGCGACACCGATGAAGCAACGTTCTTCTTCGACAGCGATTGCCAGAAGCAGTTCCTGACAGAAATCGTCGTGTCGTCTTCGTCCGAAACTCCGGCAGAAAAGGCCAGTTCCAGCAGTATTGCAGGCATCACGCCCACGTCTTCGGCTGGCATCGAAACGAGCAGTGCAAGCGTTGTCCCGGTTGTCGAGCCCTCCAACGGGAACACTCCCGTGATTACCTACGCCGCTAGCGGTGCAAGCGTAGCAAACAACAATAATTGCGTACAAGTGAACGGCGGCGAGGTCGTAATTACCTGTGCGGGCGACTACGACTTCAGCGGTTCCTACACGGGTAACGACGCACAGATCCGCGTATACTCTCCCAAGAGCGATAGCGGCGTATACCTGAACCTGCGCGGGCTCACGCTCACGAACAATGCCGATGCCGTCATCTACGTGCAGATGGCAAGCAAGGCGTTCGTCGTCGCGAAGGCCGGCACCGAGAACACGCTCTCCGACGCAAGCACCCGCACCAAGGCATTCACCTACGTGAACGCGAACGGCGAAACGAAGGTGGATACGACCGGCGCCTGCATCTACGCGAAGGACGACCTTACCATCAAGGGCGAAGGTTCGCTGACCGTGAAGGGCAACTACAACAACGGCATCCACACGAGCAACGACCTGCGCTTCCGCGGCGAAACCACCGTAAACGTGACCGCGAAGAACCACGGCATGAAGGGCAAGGGACTTGTTGACATCGAAAAAGGCACCATTACCGTCAAGGCGACTAGTGGCGACGGCATCAAGAGTGACGAATACGCAGTGAACGGCAACGACACGGTTATCGTCGAGGGCAAGGGCATCGTAAGCATCACCGGAGGCACGATTGACATCACCGCAGGCGATGACGGCATCCAGGCATTCAACAACATCATCTTTGATGCCGGGACCGTGAAGGTCAACGCCTCCAACGACGGCATTCATAGCGAGCAGAACGTGCAAATGAACGGAGGAATCATCTCGGTCACCGCAGGCGACGACGGCATCCACGCCGATTCCGCGCTCCACCTGGCCGGTTCTACCGTGAACGTCGAGAAATCGGGCGAAGGCATGGAAGCCTTCTACATCTTTGCAGAAGGCGGCATCACCGCGACATACGGCACTGACGACGGCTGGAATGCGGCAGGCGGTTCTGCCGACCCGGGCACCTCCAGCGGTTCCCAGTGGGGCGGCTTCGGCGGTGGCGGCATGCAGAGCAGCAGCAAAGGCTACATCGTCATCACCGGCGGCTACCACTACATAAGCGCCTCGGGCAACGACATCGACGTGCTCGACGCGAACGGCACGGCAAAGCAGAGCGGTGGTGTAGTCATCGTAGAAATTCCTGCAAGCAGCGGCGGCATGGGTGGCGGCAGCAGGCCCGGCCAGAGCGGCAGCTCCGGATCTTGTTCCACCAATATGGCAGGCGGCCTCATCGATACCGACAACGGATTCACCATTACGGGCGGAGTATTCCTCGGGTTCGGTAGCCAGACCGAAGAATACCCGAACTGCACAGCCACATCGTACACGGCAGGCACTGCCTACGGTAGCGCAAGCGCGGCATTCGCCCCGAAGGGTTCGGGCAGCATGATCCTCTATGGCGGTTCCGTGACCTCCGTAGCGCAAGTAAATACCAGCGGCATGCAGACGGTCGAATTCCCCAACGGGCTCAAGTACTACTACAAGTAGCGAAAGTGATTTAAATCACACCCGCAAAACTGGCGAAGCTTTTTTTGAGTAAAAGCCTTCGCTAGACACCCCAAAATTACTATACTTGTAATACTCCAAACCAACCCCAAGGCCAGGCAATGCTCTGCACTGCCTGGCTCCTTTTTTAGGCTCAAATCAGGCCAAAAGCCTATATATTCATGTCATTTTGGTGACCATGCGTCCACACCCCATCAAAAAAAGGTAATTTAATAGTGTATGGTACCCCAGAACGAGGTCTCAATGTATTTTTATCGCTTTTTTTTGAGCTTTTTGTGCTGTCTCGCACTTTCTGCGTACGCCCAGGTGGAATTCCCGATGGGTTCAGACGTTGTCAATGTGAAGGAAGAACCGTATAACGCGAAGGGCGACGGCAAGACCGACGATACCGAGGCCATCCAGAAGGCTTTGAGCGACCATCCCGACGGCGACTTCATCATTTACCTGCCCCATGGCATCTACAAGATTTCATCCGCACTTACCTGGCCCACCGCCGACAAGCCCGAAAAGGACTACCGCCGCACTATCCTCCAGGGCGAAAGCATGGGCGGTACCATCATATCGCTCCAAGACGACGTTCCCGGATTCGAGAACCCCGACTTTCCGCAGGCAGTCATCTACACGGGCGACGGCCCCAACGCACGCCAGCGCAATTCCATCCGCGACCTTACCCTCCGCACAGGCAAAAAGAACCCGGGCGCCATCGGTATCCGCTTCAACGCCTCGGTGCAGGGCACCATCAACAACGTGAAAGTCGCATCGGGCGACAGCGCAGGCGTTATCGGCATAGACCTCGGTTTTACCGAAAATATCGGGCCCCTGCTCCTCAAGAACGTAGAAGTGGACGGGTTTGACGTGGGTGTCTATACCGCGGGCAAATCGAACAGCATGACGTTTGAGCACGTGACGCTCGGCGGCCAGAAAAAATTCGGTCTCGACAATGACAACCAGATGCTCGCCATCCGCGGACTGCGTTTCAAGGGTTCGACCACGGCGGTCTACAGCCACGGGCCCGACGCCTCCATGGTATTCGTGGACGGCACCCTCGAATACGACCCAGGCAAGAAAGCGGCAAAAGGAATTACCGCCATCGTGAACGAAGGCGAGCTCTTTGCACGCGCGGTCGTCGTAAGCAAGTTCAAATCCAAGATCAAAAGTACCAAGAAGGCCTACAACGAATCCTTCAGCAACACTGAGATTGTCGAGTTTTCCACGCAAGAAAACCATCAGCTCTGCCACAGCCCCAAGCAGGCCATGAAACTCGCCGTCACCGAGACACCCAACAATGCCGAACAGAAGTCCATGTACTGGACATCCATCACCGGCGAATACGGCGGCAAGGCAAACGACGGTTCCGACGATTCCAAGGCAATCCAGGACGCCATTGACGACGGTGCCGAAACGATATTCTTCCCGCCGGGAGGCCGCTGGACCATCAACCGCGACATCTACCTGCGCAACCGCATCCACAGGCTTATCGGTACCGAAGGCAAAATCGACGGCAAGGGAAAGTTCATCATCGAAGACGGCGCATTCGTCGATATCACCATCGAGAGGTTCTCCACGTTCGCAAGCGGCATTACCAACCGCTCCAAGCGTACCGTGGTGCTCAAGAATATGTACGTGAAATCCTACGAATCCGACGACTTCGCCACGGGCGACATCTTCCTGGAAGACGTTTCCGTCGGCACGATTCGCACGAATTTCCAGCGTCTGTGGGGCCGACAGGTCACCATGGTCGGTGACACGAAGGGCCCGAAGATTTCGAACAACGGCGGAAGCATCTGGATTCTGGGCCTTACCGCCCGGGACGGCAACACGGTCCTCCACAACTTCAACAAGGGCTTTGCAGAACTCCTGGGCGTCAACGTCATCGCAAGCGACAAGGCGAAGAACAGCCCGATGTTCATCAACGACAACTCGAGCATGTCCATTGCAGGCCTCAAGGAAACGCTTACCCGCGGGAACCCCTACTCGAAAATCGTAGAGGAATCCCGCCAGGGCTCCAAGGTCTACGCGCTCAAGAACACAGACCTGCCCCACAACGAGACGGGCGGCGTGATGATGGCGCTCTACACGGGATATGCTCCCAAGCAGGGCCAGAATGAGCCGCCTAAACCTTCGATGGACAAGGAGCACATCCTGGTGCAGCCGGGCAAGCTCCATCTGCAAGGAAACGTGGAAGACGACGGTCGCGGTGACGGCCTGTGCCGCGTGCCCGTGGCATGGCGCAAGGGCGCGGGCCCCGGAAAGGTATCCTTCTCGGACTCCACCGAGTACGAGACCGACGTGACGTTCACCGCCAGCGGGCGATACAACTTGCTGTTCAACGCCAATGACGGCTACCAGGACAGGACAGATACAGGCAAGGTCTACGTGTTCGACAAGCGATACACGACACTCGACCATTCTGGCGACAATATCCCGAGCGGGCGCGGCGCCGATGCATGGATTTCGCAGTTCGACAACTACACGCCGCACAGCACCGACGAACACCTGCGCGTGGCGAACGACCAGAACGATGCCGGAAAAATTTACCTCAAGTACGACCTGTCCGCGCTCCCGGGCCCGCTGTTCGATGCAGCCCTCAAGCTGGAATTCGACGCAGATTCCATCAAGAAGCCCGTCCAGCTGAACATCTTCGGCCTCAAGGAAACGAGCAAGGAGATGAATTTCGGCGAAGACAAGCTGGGTGTCGACTGGAAGAGCGACGAACTCACCTGGGAAAACGCGCCCGCGAACCTCCAGCAGGCGGGCGGGCAGTTCAACATCCGCAAGAACTCCGGTGGCGGCATCGACACCAAGTATGCGGACTTTATCGGCATTATTACGATTAACCCGAAGGCACCCCTCGGCGCGTTCCTGCGTACGCCCGCCCTTACGGAATTCTTCAAGAGGAAGCACGCATCGGGCCTTTACACGCTTATCCTTACCGCCGTGGAACCCGGAGAAACGTTCATCAAGTCGAGGAACGCGGGCAAGAACATGGCACCCGCGCTCTACGTGGGCTACTACGACAATTCCCGCTCCGTAGGTGGCGAGGCGATGGATGGCGGTTACGCCCTCACGAAGGTGAACATCGACATCGTGAACCTGGAATGCAACTTTGACCTCACCGTGGGCTACCCGCAGTTCGTGCAGATTGAAATCCTGAACGAATCGGGCAAGCGCATGCTTACCGTAGCCGCCCGCGAACTCGCCGGCGAAAAGAAGACCAACTTCAAGTTCAAGGCAAAGGCCTTCCCCACCGGCAAGTACACCCTCAAGATTATCGGCGAAGCCTTCACCGCCGAACAGAAGTTCTTTATCCTCAACTAGGACCGCGCCACTATGACTATGAAAACGACAATCCTCGCTCTCGTACCGCTTGCGCTCCTTTTCGCCTGCAGCGAATCCACGCACACGAACTCGTCGTCCATTACCGACGATAACGGAAGCTATGCCGAAGATTCGTTCAATTCCAGTTCCTCCATCAGCGAACGACTCGACATCGAATACCTCGACACGATTGCTGCCGGCGATACGCTCAACTTCTACATGGAAATGGCCGACTGGGATACCGTCAAGGTCAAGCGCGACACGACCAAGGATGGTTCAAAGGATTCCTCCTACGTGAAAAAGGTCTGCCACGACGACGTCGTGTGTGTTGATAGCGCGAATTCCACCGTATCGCTGTTCCTCGGGAACTTCCCGAAGGGAACCCGCGTAAGCGTACTCGCCGCAACGAGCGGCATGGAAGGCGATACAATCCGTGTGAGAAGCGAGAAGGGCGAAAAGGCCAAGACGCTTCACCCCGTCTGGAACGAAAGCAAGAAGGATTCCCTGTACAGTGACTACATGTTGCCGGGCTCGGGCGCCGACATGCTCCAGAACCAGTTCGTACTGTTCAGCGACGACTTCTATTACCTCGACCTGAAGGCAAAGTTCGACACGACGGCGCACCTGCGCGTCAAGGTTGACGTGGATACCGCCTACTACAACTACACGGGCGATTCCTCGCACGTGGATATCGACCTGCGCGATACCGTCCGCGGGATTCTCGTTATCGGCAGCGCCCCGAAGAACATCGAGATAGCGTTCAACGTTAAGACCGGCTTTAGCGTGAACCTCTCGGTGCAGGGAGAAGGCATCAACAAGTACGAACTCACCGACAAGGACGGCAAGACATACTCCCCCGCCGCCGACTCGCTCGATACGCTGCTCGTGACCAACGATTCCTCGCAGTGGACGCTCAAGCTTACGCCGAGCAACGTGGTGAGTTTCCTCTCCGGCCCGTTTGCCACGTTCGAGGCGGCCACCCGCTTCCGCAGGCTGAACCAGGGCGAATACCTCGCGAAACCCGACTCCATCGTTTACCCCGGCGATACGCTCACGATTGTACGCCCCGCGAACGACTCCACCAAGTACTACCTGCGCCAGGACCACTACGTGTGGCTCGCCGACCTCAAGAAGGGCGACTCGCTCATCGTTTACCACGAAATGGAAGGCTACTGCAAGTACGGCGAATGCAAGGGCACGCCGAGAGCGTACTACGCCTTGCTCAACGCCGATGGGGATTCTGTCGGCACCATAAACAGTCTCGAGCACAGTTTCAAGGCAAAGAGTGACGGCCCAGTGTACCTGCGCTACCTGCAGCTCAATTCAAAGGCGCTCACGGACTCGAACCTCACCCTGAGGACGTTCATCCAGAGGCCGGGCTCGCTCGATTCCCTCAAGTTCTACAACGAGGAGAAAGAGAACACCTACACCTCCATGCGCGTCAAGGCGGGCGACACCGTGAAACTCGCCGACTTCGCGTTCCAGACCGTCCCCTACAAGACGAGCTACAACGTCAAGTGGTACGTGCCCTGCGAGGACCTCACTACCCTCGGGACGGCCTCCTACATCATCCAGCAGGAAAACTGCAAGAGCGAACAGGAGATTTCCTCGTTCTACCTGATAGCGCAGCCAGATGCGGCCGACAAGGACGCCCGACTCATCGCCCAGAGCATGGCAGACCCCCTCATGAGGGACACCCTGACCGTAAACGTCCGCTAAAAAGGCGAATTTTGGGTAAATTTCGGGCAATTTTGGGGCAAAAACGCGCCCGAATCGCCCCAAAACCTTGCATCCGGCAACGGATTTGCTATATTTGCCCTCACTTGCAAGTCGCGCCAAGCTCTGCCAATTTGCAAGTTTAACCAAAGAGCTTCCTCAAAGAGGTATAATATGTCCTCCTTCCGTGGACCCAAAGGCAAGGTCGCCCGTTCCCTGGGCATTGCCGTTTCTCAGAAGACTCAGAAGGCGCTCGACCGCCGCAACTTCGCTCCCGGCCAGCATGGTCAGAACCGCAAGAAGTCCGCTTCTGTGTACAAGCAGCAGTTGGTCGAAAAGCAGCGTCTCCGTTTCACCTACAACATCTCCGAAGCTCAGCTCGCCAAGGCATACAAGGAAGCTAACCGTCGTGAAGGTTCTGCCGGTGACAACCTGATGATTCTTCTCGAAACCCGTCTTGACGCTCTCGTCTACCGCATGGGTTTTGCTCGCACGATTTTCGCCGCCCGCCAGTACGTGACCCACGGTCACTTCACTGTGAACGGCGTCCGCAGCTTCTCTCCTGCCCGCCTCATCAAGGCCGGCGACGTGATTGCTATCCGCGAGCAGTCTAAGGAACACGTCCAGATCAAGGAAGCCGCTGCTAACGCTCCGGCCGCTCCGGAATATCTGGAAGTCGACACGAACAAGATCGAAGGTAAGCTCGTGAAGCTCCCGCTCCGCGAACAGATCCCGGTCAAGCTCGAAGAACAGCTCGTCGTGGAATACTACTCCAGGTAGTAGCAATCTCAGACGCAAGTTTGAAAAGCACACCGCATCTGCGGTGTGTTTTTTTATTGCTCGCAAAGGCTCCCGCTTCTCGTCCGTCGCGGGTATAAACAAAAGACCCCTCTCGGTAAGAGAGGGGTCTTTTCTGCGGGTGCCAGGACTCGAACCTGGAGCGGGGTTACGACCGCTCGTTCGTCGTTCCTGGTGCAGAACCTCCGGTTACTCACTCGCTCTCGCGTTCACGCCCGGCTTCCGCCCGGGCGCGACCTGCTCGCAAAGGCTCCAGAACCGAGCCCTAGATTATGGATAAAACAAAAAAGATGCCTCGCTAATCGCGAAGCATCTTTTTCTGCGGGTGCCAGGACTCGAACCTGGAGCCTTTTGGTTCGTAGCCAAACGCTCTATCCAGTTGGGCTACATCCGCTTGAGTGACCCCAAATATAGCATTATCGGTTGAATTGTCAAGGGATTTTTCTAAATTTGTTTCATAATTTCTTCTTTTTTTGAAACTACGATGGAAAAAGTCAAGCCCATACTCAAGTTCTGCCTTTCTTATCTCAAGAAACTGTTCACGAACAAGAAATTCGTCATTGCCCTTGCAATCCTATGCCTCCCGGTGATTGCCGGGTTCGTCACGGTCATCGTAGTCTACAACCACTACCTGCCGGAACTCCCCTCCCTGTCGCAACTCGAGCAGATCAACCCGAAACTCGTGACAAACATTTACGACATGAACGGGAAGATTGCACACAAGTACTTCGTGGAACGCCGCGAATGGGTCAGTTTTGACTCCATCCCCGAAAACGCGATTCACGCCGTCATGGCGACCGAGGACCGCGCCTTCTACAACCACTGGGGCATGAACGTCTGGGCCATCCCGTCGGCAATCATCGAGAGCGCCCTCAGCGGCAAGCAGCTCCGCGGCGCCTCCACCCTCACCCAGCAGTTGACCAAGCTCCTGTTCCTCACGCCGGAACGTTCCATCGCCCGTAAAATCAAGGAAGCGATGACCGCCATCCGCATCGAACAGACCTACACCAAGCAGGAAATTCTCGAGTTCTACATGAATGAGGTCTACCTGGGCGGCGGCAACTACGGTTTCCAGGCGGCAGGCAAATACTACTTCGGGCATGCGCTCGACAGCCTCACCATTCCGGAATACGCAGTCCTCGCCGGTATGCTCAAGGCACCCGAATCGTACCGCCCCGACAGACACCCCAAGGCATCGCTCGAGCGCCGCAACACCGTCCTTTACGCGATGTACGACGCGGGCTACATCAGCAAGGAAGACTACCACAAGTACGTAGCGACCCCCATCGTGCTCGCCGAAAAGGAACCCGAGAAGGGTTCGGGCCTCTACTACTACGAAGAAATCCGCAAGTACATGGAAAAGAAGTACGGGCAGAACTCGCTCTATGCCGACGGCGTCTCCATCTACAGCACCATCGATCCCGAAATCCAGGAAGTGGCCGACAGCGTGGCGAAGGCGCTTGTCGCCAAGTACCGCACCGAGTTCAAGAAGAAGGCCATCAAGAACCTGAAGCTCGCCGACAAGTACAGCATGGAACCGGACAGCGTGTTCGCCCACTTCGACAGCGTCTACACCCTGTTCAAGAAGGAATACCTGAGCAAGGACACCTCCTCGAACATCAAGAAGTGGCGCTACCCGCCCGAAGTCCGCTACCACGACGTGGAAATGGCGATGGTCATCATCGAGAACGAGACGGGCGCAATCCGCGCGATGGTTGGTGGCAGCGACTTCAACGAATCCCGCTTCAACCGCGCCGTGCAGTCGCTCCGCCAGCCGGGTTCGAGCTTCAAGCCCATCGTCTATTCCACCGCAATGGATAACGGCGCCAGCCCCTGCGACTCGGTGAACGACGCCCCCATTACCATGACCGACGAGACCGCGGCGACCGGCATGTGGCGCCCGCACAACTCCGAAAAGAACTTCGAGGGCATGATGACGCTCCGCAAGGCGCTCTACCGCTCGAAGAACATCCCCGCAGTCCTTACCGCATCGAAGTACGGCCTGAGCAACGTGGTGAACTACGCCCGCGCGTTCGGCATCCGCAAGGCACCGCTCGTTGCAGTCCCGAGCCTCGCCCTCGGTTCCGTGGGAGCGACGCTTCTCGAAATGACATCGGCCTACACGGTGTTCCCGAACCTCGGTACGCGAATCGAGCCCTACATGATCGAATCCATCGAAGACAAGAACGGCGAGATTATCGAGAAGAACTCGAAGGTCGAAAGCGTGGTGATGAAACCCTCTTCCGCATACCTGATGGTGGATATCCTCAAGGACGTGAACATCCGCGGTACGGGCTACAAGATTTCGGCCAGCGGGTTCAACCACCCGAGCGGCGGCAAGACCGGAACCACAAACGACTACACCGACGCCTGGTACATCGGCTTTACCAAGCACTACACCATGGGCGTGTGGGTCGGCTTTGACCAGGCTGTCTCCATGGGCGTGGGCAAGACCGGCGGCAACTACGCGCTCCCCGCATGGCTTGCGGTGATGAGCAAGATTCACAAGGGACTCCCGCAAAAATCGTTCCCCGTACCCCCTGGCGTTATCGGCAAGGGCGTCTGCAACATTACAGGCAAACTAGCAGGCGAGTTCTGCTCCGAAAAGACTTACTGCCTCTACACCACGAACAACTACCCCGACGAAGTCTGCGATGGCGACCACTACAAGGTAAAAACCAAGTCCGCCGACGACGCGACGCTGTTCAGCAACAAGGGCGCCAGGGAAACATCGCCGACAACAACACAGAAAAAGACACGCAAGATGTTCTAGGCATATTTGCTATTTTTTTTGATGTAGAAAAACGTACCGTATCAGGCAGGGCTCACTCGTCAAAGTGGGCCCTATTCCTTTATTTTAAAGGGATTTCGGCCATTTTGACCCTTAACAAAAAACTGTTTTTTTTCTATCTTTACGCGGAACTATGGAATGGCCGCACAACATAAAGTCACTGACCACGGACGAGCTCAAGGCTTGGCTCAGGGACGTGAACGAGAAGCAGTACCGTGCCGACCAGATCCAGAAATGGCTCTTCTGCCAGCAGGTCCGCAGCTTCGACGAGATGGTGAACGTGCCCCCAGCACTCCGCGACAAACTCGCCGGACAGTTCTCCATGCTCGCCCTCAAGGAAGACCAGCACCTGGTCTCTACTGACGGAACGGTCAAGTGGCTCTTCGAGACCCACGACGGCCACCACATCGAGACGGTCATGATTCCCGCGAACGGGCGCTTTTCCGTATGCGTTTCCACGCAGATCGGCTGCGCCCAGAACTGCGCCTTCTGCCGCACCGCAAAGATGGGCTTCACCCGGAACCTCGAGGCGGGCGAAATTCTCGAAGAAATCCTCCACGTGAACTGGTACCTGAAGGACAACGGCATCCTCGATGCAGACGGCAAGATTGCCCAGGTGACAAACATCATCTTCATGGGCATGGGCGAACCGCTCAACAACCTGGAACAGGTCCACCGCGTGTGTTGCACGCTGCATAACCAGAGCCTGTTCAACATGGGCGCCAAGCGCATGACCGTGAGCACCTCGGGCGTCGTTCCCAAGATCAAGGAACTCGTGGACAGGAACACGCCCTGCTGCCTCGCCGTAAGTCTCAACAGCACGAACAACGAGTACCGTTCGTCGGTAATGCCGGTCAACAAGGTATGGCCCATCGAAAAGTTGCTCGAGGCGGTTGACGAATACATCAGAAGAACCGATAATTATGTGACATTCGAATTCGTACTGATACAGGGAATCACCTGCACCCCGAAGGCCGCGAAGGAGCTTATCCGAATCTGCGCGCCCCGCCGCGTGAAGGTGAACGCCATCGTGCTGAACGACGGGGACGACCCGACGCTGCACGCGCCGACACCCGAGGAGGTGGAGGATTTCCTTGCCGCAGTACGTGCTGCCGAAATTCAAATAACGATCCGCAACCCGCGGGGTCGGGACATCCTGGCCGCCTGCGGGCAACTTGCGTACAAAAAGGAAGGTAAATAATGTTAACGCAGAACCTCCCGGAATTCTGGGACAATCTCTATGCCAACGGCAAGGATTACTGGAATTTCAAGAAGGCGACTCCTGCCCTGCTCGAATTTTTCAAGCACCCCTCCTGCCCCGCCACCGGCTCCGTGCTAATTCCCGGCGCAGGTTTCGGCTACGATGCAGAAGCCTGGGCCAAGCGTGGCCACGATGTTCTCGCCGTCGATTTCGCCGCCACCGCGGTGGATGAACTCGACCACCTGAGCCGCGCCCACAAGAACCTGCGTTCGCTCGACCTCGACCTGTTCACGCTTTCGCCGAAGGATGCGAACCGTGGCGGTCAGCAGTTCGACATCGTGTACGACTACGGCACGTTCTCCGCAATCCATCCGGGCCGCCGCGACGAATTCTTCGAAGTGTGCTACCGCATGATGAAGGATGACGGCGTCCTTATCCTGTTCCTCTACCCGCTCATGAACGGCAAGACCCTGCAGGGCCCTCCGCACCCGACGAGCGAAGGCGAGCTCATGGCACGTCTCGGCGGCGTTTTCGACGTTGTCGAACGCATCAAGCCGGTAAACAGCCTCCCCGAACGCGAGGGCAAGGAAGAAATCTGGCTGCTCAAGAAGTGCCTGTAATCTAGAACGGCTCTACAAGCATACAGACGAGAGAAAATATCTCTCGTCTTTTTTGTATACAAGCGCAACTAAACAGAGTGTATTCTCTTTCAAATTTTTCTATTTTTTTCATCAAATTTTTTACGCGGCCAAGCCGCTTCAACGAAGACACAAGGATTGAATTATGACTAAAGATTTATGCCCCTGCGGATCTGGTAAAGAATACGGCGAATGCTGCGAACCCATTATCAAGGGTACAGCTCTCGCCCAGAGCCCCGAAGCCCTGATGCGTTCCCGCTACACCGCATACGCCAAGCACGAAATCGCATGGCTGAAGGATTCCCTCGAGCCCACCCAGCGCGGCGACTTTGACGAACCGAGCGTAGAGGCCTGGAGCCGTGAATCCGAATGGCTCGGCATCGAAATCAAGCAGACCAAGACCGAAGAAGAAAAGAACATCGGCTGGGTCGAATTCAACGCCCGCTTCAAGCAGGGCAACGTGACCCGCAACCACCACGAACTCGGCGAGTTCCACAAGGTGGGTGGCGCATGGTTCTTCTACGACGGCCGTGCCGTGAAGCAGGAAACCGTGCACAAGGAAGGCCCGGATGTCGGCCGTAACGATCCGTGCCCGTGCGGATCTGGCAAGAAGTACAAGAAGTGCTGCGGCGCTGGCAAGTAAGAACTGGTCAATAGTCATTGGTCATTAGTCAATTGCAATCAAGGCTATAACTATTCTCCAATGACAATCAACCAACAACTAATGACTAACAACTAATAACTAAAACTATGTTCAAAGTTTTCGTAGATGGCGAAGCAGGGACCACCGGCCTGCAGATTTATGAGAGACTCGCAAAGCGCACCGATATAGAAGTGTTGCGCATTGCCCCCGAACTCCGCAAGGATACTGCCGAACGCAAGAGGCTCATCAATGAGTCCGACGTGACGTTCCTGTGCCTGCCCGATGCTGCAGCCGTCGAAAGTGCAGCCCTCTGCGAAAATCCGAACACCCGCGTGATTGACGCCTCCACGGCGCACCGCGTGAACCCCGCGTGGACCTACGGGATGCCGGAACTGAGCCCCGCACAGCGCGAAGCCATCACGAAAGCCAAGCGCATTGCGAACCCCGGTTGCCACGCCTCGGGCTTTATCCTGGGCGTTCACCCGCTGGTTGCCGCAGGAATTCTCCCGAAGAGCGCGAACCTCGCCGCCTACAGCATCACCGGTTATTCCGGCGGCGGCAAGAAGCTGATTGCCGAATACGAAGAAGCCGCAGCCCTTGCACACGCAGCCGGCGAATCGAAGGCCATCATGGCG
>JAEEGI010013547.1_pt1 | contig 17286 bp, 11 predicted proteins | sample 8958751 | NCBI WGS metagenome assembly JAEEGI01 (sample SAMN16246545, study PRJNA631951) | gut metagenome | biome: gut microbiome; feature: rumen; material: KS-attached | host: Bos | place: Iran: Karaj | collected 2018-10
TCAGAGTGGCGCGGTCTCTACCGCAAGGGTTCGCAGCAACTGTTTATTTCTTCCGGCATTGGCGGTATGCTCGCCTTCCGCCTTGGTGCCTGGCCCGAAATCAATGTCCTGACGCTTCGAAGGGAGCGGTAAGGCTCGAAAAAAGACAATAAAACCCAATAATAGCCATGACACTTTTGCTAACCCTTCTTTGGGCCCTTCTTAACCCCTCAGAACCTTTCTTAACCCCTCTCACCGATGACCTTCGTACGCCCGCAGAAGAGCGTCTCTTTCGTTCGGAAGCAGTCGAGAGGCAGGTTGCCGAGATTGTCAGCCAGCTTACCAACCCGAAGCTGGCACAGATGTTCGCAGCCTGTTATCCCAACACGCTCGACACCACCGTCCACTTTGAGGAGGATGAGGACGGGACACCCGACACCTTTGTCTATACGGGCGACATCCACGCGATGTGGTTGCGCGACAGTGGTGCACAGGTCTGGCCCTACGTGCAACTTGCAGCCGAGGACGAGGCATTACGCCGGATGCTTGCTGGGGTGATCCTGCGCCAATGGAAGTGCATCAACTGCGACCCTTATGCCAATGCCTTCAATCGAGAGCCGAACCCCGATGGGCCATGGATGAAGGACACAGGCATGCATCCCGAACTGCACGAACGCAAATACGAGATCGACTCGTCGTGCTACCCCATCCGCCTTGCCTACCACTACTGGCAGGTGACGGGCGACACGTCGGTCTTCGGCCCCGAATGGATAGAAGCTATCGGGAACATCCTGCACGTCTTCACCGAACAGCAGCGACGCGAGGGACGTGGCAGTTACCGTTTCCTGCGTTCCAGCAACCGTGCGCTCGACACGATGAACAACGAGGGCTGGGGTGCCCCTGTGCGACCCTGCGGCCTCATCGCCAGCGCCTTCCGACCCAGCGACGATGCCACGACGCTGCTATTCCTTGTGCCCAGCAATTTCATGGCCGTCAGCAGCCTGCGCAAAGCCGCCGAGATACTCACCACCGTCAACCATCGCGAAGATCTGGCAAGCCGCTGCAACGCCCTGGCAGACGAAGTGCATGCTGCCCTGATGGAGCACGCCATCTATGATCATCCCAAATACGGAAAGATCTACGCCTACGAGGTCGATGGCTTCGGCAACCATCTGCTCATGGACGATGCCAACGTGCCCAGCCTGTTGGCCATGGCCTATCTGGGCGATGTCGCAATCGATGACCCCATCTACCAGAACACACGTCGTTTCGTCTGGAGCACGGACAACCCCTACTTCTTCCGTGGCGAGGCGGGCGAAGGCATCGGAGGCCCGCACATCGGTCACGACTACATCTGGCCCATGAGCATCATGATGCGTGCCTTCACGAGCCAGGACGATGCCGAAATCCGAGCCTGCATCGAGCAACTGATGCGCACCGATGCCGGGACGGGACGGATGCACGAGTCGTTCCACAAGGACGATGCCACGCACTACACACGCTCGTGGTTTGCATGGGCAAATACCCTCTTCGGCGAACTGATCATCAAACTCGTCGAAGAGGGTAAACTGGGTCTGCTCAACTCGATTGAGTAGCAGATTGATGTAAAAGCGGGAACTTACTTGCGGGTAATGGTCAGCACGCCGTTGGCGCAACCGCCCGTCAGGTCGATGGTGAAGACATAGGTGTCGCCATCGTTGAGCGTGACGTCGGGCAGCAGATAGAGGTTGCCGTCGTCGTGACCATTGCCGTCGCCGATGCCGAAGACATCGCTCGTGGTCGAAAGGTGATAAGCCGAAGCCGAACCCTTGAACTCGGTGCCCCAGGCAGCCTGTCCGAAGAACTTGAAGTTGACGTCGGCACCATTGAGCTGCTGGCCTACGGTAAGGCTTATCTGGTGAACCTTCTCGCTGATGGGCGTCAGACAGTAGTCATATTCCTCGCCTGTCCACCAGCTCTGTACGTTCGAAGCCTTGTAGCTGGGCTTGCCCACTCCATTGTTGCCGATGATCCAGATAGCGCCCGTACCGTCGGCATTAAGTTTGCCGCTCGATGTGCCATCCATCACCCAGATGCGGAATGCCAGGTTGCTGAAATCGGCCTTGATGTTGTAGGTGCCGGTGATGCCCAGGAAGGTGTAGGTGCCGTCGGCGTTCTTCTGGAACCAGTCGCGGTCGTAGAACCAGCGGCTCGAATTCATGATCGACTCGCCTGCAAACTCATAAGGATGACCCTGCACGAGCTCGCCCTGATAGACGTTGTCGGTCTTGGTCAGCACAATCTCGGTCGAAGCATTGGGGTCGGATTCCGTGGGACCATACGCGTAGGTCAGCACATTGAAGCTGACGTTGTTTGCACCCTTGTTACCATTGAAGGTGATGGCATCGGTGATGCCTTCGCTGATGTCGTCGTTGCCCTGTCCGAAGGAGATCTCCGTACCATTGGCACCGTCCTTTGGAGCCACGAAGTAGCCTTTGAACGAACGATTGGAACTCGTGTAGCTGCCCACAAAGAGATACGGGTTGGCTGCATCGGGCAAAAGGGTGACGGGGCTGCCCACCGAGGGCACAAACGTCAGATATTCGTAATGGGGGCGGGTAAGCGGAAGGTCGATCACCTGCTCGGTCTTCGCCAGGCGGATGTTCTGCAAGACGAGGCGGATCTGTGCAGCTCCATCGGGCACAGCCTTATAGAGCGGGGCATAGAGCCTAACGCCGTAGGTGCCGTCGGTGCGCGTACGGATGGTCTGTGTCGAAACCTGCTGACCACTGTATTCCAGGTAAGCCTTCAACGTCGAGAGTCCTATGCCCTCAGCATCCGAACATGCCACCGAAAGGAAGATGCTGTCGCCATAATGTGCCGACGAAGCAAGGTCGTTTACCAGCAGGACGGGCTGACCTACGGCATTGTCGTCATCATCGTCGCAGCTGGCGGTGGTCAGGATGGTTGTCATGGCCAACATTGTTGCCAAGGCTGCCATGGGGGAATGGAATAGGTATTTCATATCAATATATATTTACGGGAGTTATCGGGAGTTAACAGGAGTTATCGGGAGTTAACGGACGATACCTTCGCCATGCAAAAATGGAGTCCAAGACACATTTGTCCGTTAACTCCGCGCGTTAGCGCTATCTCCTATTTACTCCTGTTTACTCCTGTCATTTACTTGTTCCACTTCACCGAAGATACACCACCTGCGGGGACGTTAACGCGCACATAGCTGCTGCCATCGCCCACATTGATGGTCTTGTCCTCATCGCCCGTGTTGAGGATCACGGCGCCATAGGTTCCATCGGGATTGAGGAAGCAGGCGCTGATGATGTTCTGGCTGGCGATGTTGCGGCTTGTGCCCAGGCGAACAGCACCTGTTGCAGCAGCCACACTCATATGGGCAATGATGTAGTAATGCGAGTTGCGGGTGTAGGTGCGGTAGTTCGAAGGATCGATGTCGATGGCACCGAAGCAGGTCTGGCAACCTCCGTCGAGGTTGGGACCCATGTTGGTGTCGAGCATGAAGTTCCAGACGATGACGGCCTTGCACATACGGTTGACCGTACCCAGGGCCACGTTCTTCATATCGGCCATCAGGCGGGTAGCGAGGTTGCGACCGTCGTTCCAGGTGCCGATGGAGCTCTCGGAGAAGATCAGCGCCTTCTGGGGAGCCTTCGTATAGATGTCGACGAGCTCGTCGCTCGTTCCGCCGTAGTCATGATAGGCTGCGCCTGCCACCAGTTCCGAGCCTTCGTAGTCCTCGCCGAGGGTGTTGTAGATCTTCACCGGATAGTCGTCCTGATCACCCACGTTGTCGTAGTTGTAGTTGTGGTCGAAGACGTAGATCTGCGTCTGCAGGCCGGCACGCTTGAAGGCACGGGCCATGCTCTTCACCAGCTGAGCCTCTTCGGCCCAAGGCATGTAGCACGAGGCGCAGTTGGCATGGTTCAAAGGCTCGTTCTGGGGAGTCACCGCATGGATGCGGATGCCTTCGCCCTGGAAAGCCTGGATGAACTTGACGAAATACTCGGCGTAGGTGTCGTAGTGCAGGGGGCTGAGGTGACCGTCGGTCCACGAGTCGTAGGGACGCATGTTGGTCAGATTGTCGACCTTCATCCACTTGGGGGGAGTCCAGGGGCTACCGATGATCTTGAGGTCGGGATTGATGGCAAGGATCTCCTTGAGGATGGGAATCACGTAGTTGACCTCATCGTTGAAGAGGGCGAAATGCTCGAGGCCCTCCACGTCGCACAGCGAGTACTCGGTGCTCGAAAAGTCGTTGCAGCCGATCGAGATGCGGCAGTAGCTCACGCCGTAGCCCGAAGTGGTCGAGAAGGTGCGCGTCAGGAGGTCGTTGCGGTCCTCGGGAGTCATCTTCAAAAGGTTGTAGCACGAAGAATAGGTGATGCCGTAGCCGAATCCGTCGATCGACTGTTGCGTCTGGCTGGGATCGAGCTGGATGGTGAGGGGCGAAAGGCTTTGTCCGCTCACCACATCGGCAATCTCTTCGTAGAGACTGTAGGCGCCGTCGGATGTCGTGGTGAAGACCACAGCCTTGCCCGAAGCGGGCTTGCCCGTTGGATATGGCTCGGTCATATCGTCGACCACCGTCTCGGAATTGTTGCTGCAAGCGGAGAGGCAGGCAGCAAGAAGTATGCTGATCATGTTTGTCATTCTGTTCATAAGTATATCTTACTGAAATTAACCTAACAATCAATTATCAATTTTCAATAGCGAAAATTCAATTGTTAATTATTAATTGTTAATTGTTAATTAATATCCTGGATTCTGTACTAAGTTGGCATTCTGGTCGAGGGCAGTCTGCGGGATAGGCAGCAGGTACGAATTGGCGTCGAAAGGCTTCTTCTGTGCCAGGCGTCCGTTGTCGCGGGCATAGACGGCATTCATCACCTCTTCGACCATACCGTTGCGGCAGAGGTCATACCAGCGCTCACCCTCCATGGCAAGCTCGAGGCGACGTTCGTGCAACACCGCACGAATCATGGCCTCCTGGCTGGAAGTCTTGTCGCCCGAAAGAGGAGCAAGACCTACGCGGGCACGAATCTGGTTGACCAGTTCGGCAGCCTTTGCGAGGTTACCCGTATAGGCGTAGGCTTCGGCCTCGATGAGGATGATATCGGCAAGGCGGCACTTGTAGATGTTGTTGTAGCCCGAACGCAGCTTGTACATGAATGCATAGTTGGATGCAGGATAGTAGTTGCTCCAGGTGCACGATTCGAAGTGAACGGTCTGGTCGAGACGTATCTGGTCACCTTCGCGCTCGAAGTCGCTGACAAGGTCGCGCGAGGGGGTCACCCACTTTGCCCAGGTGAAATAGTAGTCGGGGTTCTCGAGGCAGCGTCCGAACATCCACGATGCCCATGTGCCGGCACCCACGCTCCAATGCAGCTCGAGGATACCCTCCGTCGTGTTGCGCTTCACGCAGTCACCGTTGTCGAAGCCCCACAGCGTCTCGTAATTGGGTTCAAGGGCCAGTCCTGCGGTACCGATCACCTTGTCGGCATATTCGATGACCTTCGTGTAATTCTGTGGCGTACGTTCGGCATAGACCTTGGCGAGGTAAGCCTGGGCCACGGTCTTGGTCATGATGGTACGGTCGCCTATAGAGAATTCAGGAGCATACTGGGCACCGAACTCGAGATCGGCGATGATTTGTGCATACGACTCCTCGGGAGTGTTCTTGGGTGGGAAGTAGGTGGGATAGACCTCTTCGACATTTTCGGCGGTGATGGTCTTGGCGATGGAGGTGATGATGGGGAAAGAGCCCCATTCACGGGCCATATCGAACATCACGATGGCACGGAAGATGCAACCCTGTGCTTTCAGAAGGTTATATTCGGTTTGGGTGACCTGTCCGTTTTCGAGCAGCTGGTCCAAACCATTGATCAGGACGTTCGACTGTGCGATATCTTCGAGGAAACGGGTCCAGTCGCGGCTCAATACCGAATTGCTGGCATCGATGGCATTCGACTCGTAAGGCTCCACCTCGGCACCCGTGGTACCGGCGTAGGCATTGTCGGAATGTGACTCGGCAAGCAGAAGCTTATCGACATACCAGTGCTCCACACGGCTGCGGAACAATTCATAGAGGTTGGTGAGCTGATCCTGGGCAGCCTGCTTGTCCTTCAAGACGGCTGTGCTCTCTTCGGTCTGCGAACCTTCGGTGAGCTCTGTTGGAGTTGAAATGGGTTCATAATCGAGTGTGCAGGCTGTCATCAAAAGCGCCATAGCGCCCAACAACCCACTCAAACCTTTCGAACCTTTCGAACCTTTCAAACCTTTCAAACCCTTCGAACCTAAAATATTATTTGTCTTCATAATGATTACGCTATTTTAGAATTCAACTTTCATACCAACAACAAACGAGCGGCACATCGGGTAGGTTCCCCAATCGATACCCTGTACGGCACCACTGTTGCCATACTGGTTGACCTCAGGATCCATGCCCGAATAGCTGGTGAAGGTCAGGAGGTTGGTGGCACTCACGTAAGGCATCAGTCGGGTCAGGTGCAAAGGTTTGAGCACCTTGCGAGGCACATCGTAGCTCAACGAGATATCCTTCACACGGAGGTAGGAACCATCCTCGAGGAAGTAGGTCGAGTTGCGCAGGTCGAAACCAGCCTTCGGCACGTCGGTGATCTGACCGGGCACCTGCCAGCGGTCGAGCACCTCGGTGGTCTGGTTCTTGCCGTCATACATACCCTGGGTCTCCATCTTGCTCACGTTATACACGTCGTTGCCATAGGTTCCCTGCAGGAGGATGCTCAACGTCACGCCCTTCCAGCGGAAGGTGTTGGTCATACCATAGGTGAAATCGGGATTCGGGTCGCCGATATACGTGCGGTCGGAAGCGCTGACGATGCCGTCACCGTTTACGTCGCGGTAGTTGAGTTCACCCGTCTCGGGATCGACGCCGTCGGCAATGTAACCCCAGAAGCTGCCGAGAGGCATACCGGGCGTATTGCGAACCACATATTCGTTGACGTAATCGGTGGTCCTTGCGTTGTAATACACCTGGGTCAGCATCAGATGGGTGAGCTTGTTGCGGTTGAAGCTGATGTTGAAGTCGGTATCCCACTGGAAATTGCCGGTGAAGTTCTTCGAGCTGACGCTGAACTCCCAACCCTTGTTCTCGACGTCGCCGCCATTGTAGGTGAGGCTGGTAGCAGCAGCCGAACCTGCGGGCAGGGTGACGGTCATAAGCATGTCGGAGGTCTTCTTGTAGTAGTAGTCAACGGTGAAGGTCAGACGGCTGCGAAGCACAGTCAGGTCGAGACCGATGTCGGTCTGCGTGGTGGTCTCCCACGTCAACTCAGGATTGCTCAAGGTCGATTGCGAACGGGTAGGCACGGCATTGGCATCGTGACCTTCGCCAAACCACTGGATGCGGTTGATGTTGTAGGCTGCGAGGTACGAATAGTCGCCCAGTCCGCTCTGGTTACCGGTCTGTCCCCAGCCGCCACGAATCTTGAAGTCGTCGAGCCAGTCGAGATCCTTCAGGAACGCTTCCTGCGAAAGACGCCAGGCTGCCGAGAACGAAGGGAAGTAACCCCAGCGATGACCGGGAGCGAGCTTCGACGAACCGTCGGCACGGAAGTTGGCGGTGAGCAGATAGGTGTCCTTGAGGTTGTAGCTCAGACGTCCGAAGTAGGAAAGGATGGCCCAGTCGGATGCCGAAGAACCTGTGCCTGTCCAGCTGATCTTGTTGGCGCCGTTGAGCGTCTTGATGTCGGCATCGGCATAGTTGGAACCATTGATCCAGTTGTTGCTGTATTTCGAACCCGTCCACGAGGAACCGGCCATGAAGTCAAGGCTGTGGATGCCGAACTTACGCTTGTAGTTGAGCACATTGTCCCAAACCATTACGGTATTGATGGAACGCGAGTCGTAGCCCGTACCGTAGTTGTTTCGGCCATCGCCCGTCTTGATCGGATCGAGGAAGTTCATCGTAGTGCCATGGGTGCGGTCGAAGTTGAATTGGCTGGTGAAGGTCAGGCTCTCGGGGAGCAGCGTAATGATGGCCTTGCCTGTGCCCAGGAACTTGTTCCACGAAGTCTTGTTGTCCTCGGTGCGCGAAAGGTTTTCGGCAGGCGAAGTGATGTTGACACCATAGAAATTGTTATAGTACTGGCTTGGGTTCTTGGGATCCCAGACGGGGGCATAGGTGGGCGTGTTGATGATGGAGGTGATTACGCCACCGCGATTCGAACCTGTACCCGAAATGATGCCCGTTCCCTTGAACGTATAGTCGCTATAGGCGACACTGGCGCTGACGGTGAGCCACTTGCTGATGTCGTTGTCGATGGTGGCACGCACGTTGTAGCGGCTGAAATCGCTCTTCTTGAGCACACCATTCTCTCCCGTATAGCCACCCGAAAGGTAGTAGCGAAGCTTTTCGTTGCCATTGGTCACCGAAAGCTGGTAGTCCTGGGTAAGGCCTGTGCGATAGACCTCATCCTGCCAGTCGGTACGATCCACGAGGTTGGCAGGCAGTTTCACCAGGCCAATCTCGTCCTGCAAGGCCTTGTACTGCTGGGCGTTGAGCGGTGTCTGATTGTTGCGCACGGTGTTCATACCCACGTGTCCGTTGAAGCTCACCTTGGCGACGCCTTCCTTGCCCTGCTTGGTGCTGATGATGATGACGCCATTGGCTGCACGCGAACCGTAGATGGCAGCCGAAGAGGCATCCTTGAGCACCTGGATGCTCTCGATATCATCTGCACTCAGATAGTCGATGTCGGTAAGCGGTACTCCATCGACCACGTAGAGCGGGTTGTTCGAACCGTTGAGCGAAGTGGTACCGCGCACACGGATGGTGGGCGACGAACCAGGCTGTCCGTTGGCCTGCGTGATCTGCAAGCCTGCAGCCTTGCCCTGCATACCGGAGACGGCGCTCACGATGGGGCGGGTTTCGAGGTCCTTGGTCGATACGGTCGATACGGCTGTGGTAACATCCTTGCGCCTTACCGAACCATAACCGATTACCACTACCTCGTTCAAGTCGGTGCGCTCCTCTTCGAGCACCACCTTCATGCTTGTCTGGGCTTTCACCTCCTGGGTGGTGTAGCCGATGTACGATATTCGCAGCGTGGCTCCTTTGGAGACAGTGAGGGAGAACTTTCCGTCAATATCAGTTACAGTACCATTGCGTGTACCGACTTCAAAGACAGAGGCCCCTATGACCGACTCATCGTGCGAATCGGTCACCACACCATTCACTGTAAGATTTTGAGCTGAGAGAGCCACGGCGAACATCATGGCCACGAGCGTCGTTAGGACGCGTCGGGCCACCGATGTCCTGTGTTTCATTTTAGAATATAAATAGTGTTTTATTTGATCAAAACAACCTTGCCGTCAATCACGTTCAGACCAGCCTGACGAGACTGCAGCTTGCGGCCCATCACGTCGTAAACCGAGCCACGGCCTACGCTTGTCTGCAGCAGGGTGATGCCCGAAGTCTTGTCGGTGATGGTGAGCTCGGCGCTCTGCTCGTCGCTGGCGACTACGAGAACGACATGCACATTGTAGTTGTTGCCTTCCTCACCGATGGTGAAGTTGTTGTCGTTGTTGCCGCGAGCGCAAGTGTAGGCGCTGCCGAAAGTGAGCTGAGTAGGAGCATCCTGGGCAAGGAAGCACTCCCAGGTCTTGTCGATGGAAACCTTGAACATCTGACCGCCGGGGAACGACTCGATGTCGGTAGTCCAGCTGCCGTCGCTCTGCTGCTCAAGGAATGTAGCGTTGCTGGTGTTCCAGCCCTGGAATCCACCCACGAGGCCATACGAGTGCTCAACAGAGGTGCTGCCTTCCACCAGAAGGGTAGCGTTGCCGTCCTCGAGGATGGTGAGGGTGAACTTGCCGTTCCTCAGCACCACACCTGCTGCAAAGCCTGTGTTGTCGCCGTTCTTGTAAAGATTGTAGGTGTTGCCTGGCTGCATATTCATGCCGCCACCACCAAGTGCATCGGTCCACGAGTTGTTCTTCACAATCTTCCAGTCGCCAAAGATCTCATCAATCGAAGCGGTATAGACGCCTTCGCCCTGCGACTCGAACTTGAGCGGATTGTTCTCGAAGCTCCAGCCCTGCCAGGTGCCTACCATCATGTATTCATCGACCTTCTCGCCAGGCTCGCCTACGGTGATGACCTCATCGGCCGTGATGCGGAAATAGTCGAGCGTATTGTCAGAACCGGGATAGAACTCGAACTTCACGTTGTGCAGGGTCACGTTGTTGTTCTCTGCGCCAAGGTAGATGTTGTTGCCCTGGCCATCCTCAATCCAACGGAGGGTATAGTCGGTACCGGTAGCGATAGGCTCGTTGATGCCGTACTGATAGGTCCAGCCATCGACAGCGGGGTTCTTGATGATCTTGAATCCCCATTGACCGGTTGTGAACTCAGCAGCAGTTGCTGCGTAGCCACCATCAGCCTCTACGAAGGTGATGCAGTTCTCGGAAAGACTCCAACTGTTGTAGTCACCTGTCACGATGTAGGTGTCCTGTGCGTTTGCCATACCAACGAGGGTAAAGGCAGACATGAGAAGCGTAAAAAATTTCTTCATAACTGTTAGATTTTAGTTAGTGTTATATATTATAGATAATGTACACGCGAGCGAATGAACAAGTCCATGATGTTGGTTTGCGCTGCAAAGATACGGCATTTTTTTGACATTTGCACATCAACAAAGGTGTTGAAGTGGATAAATTAGAGGAGTAAATTCGTACAATAAACTGTTTATTAAGTCGATAAAAATGATTAATTTGTATTTAAAAGTGGATTATAAATTATTTTTTTGAACGCTATTCAAGCCTGATTTAGTCCTCTTTAATGCCTTTATTTGACAATTCTGCGCAACAAAAAGCAGGGGAATGTGCGCAATACGGATGTCTTATGGGTAGAAATAGCGCGAAAAGTTTGGAGGCAATCTCCAGGATCTCTATCTTTGTGCATCAATCAATCCAAGAAGACCCACCGAAATGAAAACACAGAACATTATTGCCATTTGCTGGCTGCTTGTCCTGACGACGAGCGTTCACGCCTATGATCTGGATTCGATCTACGACGTTCTGGACAGGGAGATTGCCCTGGCCGATGAGTATGTCGTGATGAAGGAGCAGCACCTCGCTTCGCTTCGTGAACAGATCAGGAGAAGCCGAACGCTTGAATCGAAATATGAAATGACTTTTCAACTCTACGAAGAGTACAGCTCGTACGACGATCGGATGGCTAAACGTGCCTTGGCTGAGTGCCTGGACCTGTCGCGACAGATGGGCGATGCTGCACGCGAAGCCACTACCCTGTGCTTCCTGGCTTATCAGAATTCGCTGAGCGGATACTATTCGGAGGCTATCCACTGGCTCGCAGAAATCAGCGAAGAGGAGCTCGAAGGTCCGGCGGTGGGTTATTTCTACTATGCCAGTACCCACGCATACGGCGAATTGGGTCGCTACAGCGACGACGAGGCGATGAGCCAGCATTACTACGGCCTTTCGGACCGGTATCGTGACAAGTTCTTCGAAGTGGCCGATACCACCTCGACATTCTTCTATGAACGTCAGTTGCTGTTGTTGTTGAATTCGCAACAGGCCGATCAAGCCGAAGCAAGATGCCAGCAATGGTCGGCGACGGTGGAGCCCGGCAGCCACGAACATGCCATCATGGCCTATTTCCGTTCGGAGTGCTGCCGCCTGCGCAATGACGAGGCTGGGAGGCGCTACTGGCTTGCCGTGTCGGCCGTTGACGACTGCCGAAATGCCGTGACCAACCAGGCTTCGCTTTGGACCCTTGCCGAACTCGTCGGAAAAGACAGCAACCTCGAACGCTCCAACCGCTACATCGAATACTCCTGGATGTGTACCACCAAGTTCGGCGGACATACACGTTCGTGGCAGGTGTCGCCCGTCATCACCACCATCAACAACAACTACCGCGACAAGCTCAGCAAGAACAACCGAAACCTCAGCATCCTGCTCGGTGCCGTCAGCGTTCTGGCCGCCCTGCTGCTCGCTTCCTTCCTCTTCCTCTACAAGCGCAACAAGCTGCTCGCCGCAGCACGTAACGAATTGCGCCGCATCAACGGCAAGCTCAACCACCTCAACGCCCAGCTCAACGCCTCCAACCAGCAGATGATGCAGGTCAATGCGCAACTGCACGACTCCAACCGCGTCAAGGACGAATACATCGGCCGTTTCCTCGACCTCTGTTCGCGCTACATTGACAAGCTCGACGCCTATCGTCTGAAGGTCAATCGCCGCCTCAAGGCCAACCAGCTGAAGGAACTGCTGCGAATGACCAGCAGCGAGGAACTGCGCGACACCGAGACACGCGAACTCTTTGCCAACTTCGATGCCGCCTTCCTGCGCCTTTATCCCAACTTCGTCGAAGAATTCAACACCCTGCTCCGTCCGGAGTTCCATCAGCAGTTAGGTCCCGACAGCGAGCTCACCACCGACATGCGCATGGCCGCCCTCATCCGCCTCGGCATCGATGACTCTGCCCGCATCGCCGCATTCCTTCACCTCACCCCCAATACAATATATAATTATCGCGCGCGCATGAAGTCCCGTGCCGCCGGCAGTCGCGATGAGCTGGAGGACAAAATCCGCGAAATCGGATTGCAGAGGGAGGAATGATGATAAAAAAGTGCCCAATATTTTGTATTGTCGAAAATAATTCCTATCTTTGCGGGCTCAAAATTAATAACACAATACGAAATTACTCCCGATATGGCCAAATACAACTATATTAAGGAAGATATCATCAAGCCCCTCGACCTTTATCTGGCTGGATCAATCTCCGATAATAGGTTCCCCTATAGTAATTGGAGATATACTGTTTCCAATCTCAGGAAAGATAAAGAACAATTTTATGAAGTTCGCGAAGCGCTGAAACCCTACTACCATCGGTTATTCATGGCCGACAAGGATTTCTTTCGAAATGGGAATTCAGATGCCAAAGTCAAATATGCCTTGCACGAAGCCATCGAGCGCGAGGGCGATGATGCAGGGAGCTTGTTTGCTGACCTCGACGTCATCAAAGCAGCCGAAAATTGGGCTGAAAGACTAGCTCCCGACAATCACGCTCCAACTTTCTTTTTCCTTTTGATAAAGTCCCTTTTGAAAAGAGACTATAAGCCCGATTGGGAGAAACTGTTCATCGTCTTGAGGGATAAACTGGTCAAATCCAGGAGTTACGGCCACTTCAAAACGAATGAGCTGTATTGTATTCTGATGGGTATCACGCTGATTGAGCGCTCAAATCTGACCCGAGATAAAAAGAATGAACTGGAGGAATTGATGCATGGTAATTGGCAGTTCATCAAGTACATGTATTCGGTATTGATTCACTATATCGTCGGCATGAAAGTGAAGAACTTTGCGGCTGTAGCTAAATCGGTGTGCTGTAAATCGTACGAACCCTACATTCACTGGTTCTACAAGGCGTTCAACGAAAACTTCGACAAGATCTGCCCCGAAGAAGAGAGTGATAGACACGATGGCAGGAGTGTAAGGGATCAGGCGATGGTTTACATAAATAAGATGGAGGAGATAATCAAAAAGACCAACCCTTCGACCGAACTCGACGAGCTGTTTGACATCCTGTTCCCGATAGTCTTTGAGAATTTGTTCAATCAATCCCGACCAAAAACCTACGAAGAATTGGAGGCTGCAATTGACGATTTGACCATCCGATACAACAATGTGCTGGAGCAACTGGCCAAAGCCGTGAAGGATGTGGAGTCGGAAGCAATTACACCCGAAGACCTGACTGAAGCGTTCCTACGCTTTCCGAGGGATATGGCTTTAACTTTGTTTGGCAGCGTATCAAACCTGCTTACTCAAAACAAGACGTGGCAGAAATATGCGCCTACTATTCAAAAACAAATACTGAACAAAAAGGAAGAACCCAAATCATTAACATATAATGTGCAGGGCGACTATGTGATTGATAAAAAAGTTGACAATCAAGTAAACAATGTAAGTGCAGGAGGAACAGGTATCTGCACCAATAAAATAGGAAAGGAATAGTTATGACTAAGGAAGAATTGCAAGAATTTCTCAACAAGGGCGGCACATTCATAGCTGGCGACTTTGTTGGAAATAAGCACGTTGATTACCAAGTTGACAATGTGGAGCCTGGCGGCGTCGGCATTCAGATTAATAATTATGAGAAGAAACCAACGTCTCCAAAAGCCAATAAGAAGAGCGAAAAAAAGCCCAGCAGCGACAAGCCCAAAACACTTAAATACTACACGCATGGCAATAATGGCAAGCTGATGGAGCAACGAAAAAGAGTGACCATCGTCTTCCGAAAGCTTAACGAATGGGGCTGGATAGATGACAATACTACAGCTAATGATTTCGATTCATTCTTTGAGGGAGAACCCAGGCATTGCAACATTACGTGGATTGCCAACACAACGATACTGACGATTCTGCTGCAGGAGTTGTTAAAACAACCATACCTTACAGAGCAAACCGGATGCTCGGCCAAGTCGTTGGTCGAACAGCAATTTGGAAAGACTGCCAATTCGGACAGAACCCGTCTTGATGAAGATGCGGAGGAGAAGATCAAGCTTATCCTCTTTATTCTCGATACCAGGAATTTCTTGCCCGAAGGACGTGGAAGGAACACCAATGAGGAATACGATATACAAGATGCTGCTTTAAAAGCGATATTCGAAGGCCAGCTTCGTTCGACCAAAGGCATTTAGCGTGTAAGCGACTTTGTGAAAATGTAAGCGATTTTGTAAGCGAAATAAATTTTTTTTGAAATATTTTTAGTCGGAACACTCTTGAAATACAGAGAGTTCCGACTTTCTTTGTGTCTTTTCGGCATCTATGTAAGCATTTTGTCGTATTTCGCTTACGGATATAGGGAGGTTTTCCCCACTGCTGAGAGCAGTACACCTAATCTGTCTGCACTCAGCAATATGAAACAGAAAACAAATAAAAACCGCGTGAAGCCTGAAGTACAGTACGGCTCACGCACCGTAGGAGAGATCCTACTCGAGAATCAACTTTTCAAGGACATCTACCCGAACACCGAGTTGGGTGTCGATTTGAAGTTGTTGACCCGCAATCCAGGACGCTTGCCCGTGGGAGTGCCTGTCGATGGTTCGATAGTAAACGACGGTGATGATCACTTCACGTTCGTAGAGAATGCCTTTAGAGGAAAGAAGGTTGGGGTTCGGCGAAACCCAATTTTCATACGAGGTACATTCGTTAACGTGCACGTAAAGGAGGATGGCTCAGTTTATCCGACTTTCAATCGTCCGAATCTCGACAAGGATTTGTCTTTTGAGACCTTCTGCCGTGGAGCTGCCAAGGAACTCCTTTATTACTCTCAAATCTCAAATCTCAATTAAAAAAGAAGATACATTCAACTTCAAAATCCTCTTTATTATACTATATAACTAATTAATAATTAAATATATAGATAAAGAAGAGGTGAAAAATGGATATACCTTAAAAAACAACTGAGATTTGAGATTTGAGATTGTGAAAGTATAATAATATAATTTAATTCCCTATAAAGCAATGATTTATAACATTTTTGATAGTAAAGCCCCAGCTATGCCGAAGTTCGGCAAGGGCACCGATATCTGCAAATTACTGCTCAGTAAAGCATCTCCGGATATGCGAGAAGTGCTTTTGCCGATGGCAATTCCTGCTCTTGCCGCCTATTTGACCGATGTTAAATTCATGTATTCCGACCAAAAATATTACGAATTGGCGGGCCAAATGGGCCATTTGATCGGTCCTTCCGGTATAGGCAAGGCTCAGTTGAATCATCTTCTTGAGACAATTTTGCGGTCTTTTCGCGAACACGACCAGAAAGAGTTCGAGAGGCTCTTCGATTGGCAACGCCAGATGAAGACTCACGCCAAGAACAGCAAAGCTCCCGAGAGGCCGGAAGTCGCCTTCTGGTTTCCACCAGCAGACCTGACCAATGCAGCATTCATTCAGAATTCGATGGCTCTGGAAAAACAGGGCGGCCACATTCAGTATTTGAATCTGCCCGAAGTGGAGATGTGCGACAAGATTTGTGGAGGTCATCGTCAGGTGAGCCAGATGCTGCGAAATGTCTACGATTGTGGACGAGCTGGAGCCCTTCGAGCAACTGCCGATGGCGTAAGCGGCAATCCGATACTTCGAGTGAACCTCACTTTCAGTTCCACTCCTGATGTCGCCCGGCAATTCTATCGAAAGGATTTGACCAACGGTTTCTTCGGAAGAATTCCCTTCGCCTACAAGGCACGTGGCGAACGTAGTGGAAGCATTCCACGCCAAGGTTCCTACGATGAGGACTATTTGGCAAAGCTTGACGAATACCTGTTACGCTTGAAAAACTGCAAAGGAGAGTTTAAGGTATGGCAATTGAACAGGATTGCCGACCAGCTGGCCGAAGAGATGGCCGATCTTGCAAACCTTGCGGACGATGACATACTCTTTGAACTGTCACATCGATGCATCTTCGCGGCTTGGAAGAAGGCTGCAACGCTTTGGATTCTGAACGATCAGACGTGGTCAAATTCCATAGGTGAGTACATGAGATGGTTCTGTTATTTCGATCTCTGGTCGAAGGTGAAGGTGTTCGGCGATATGTTCAAGGGTGGCGATATTCAGTCGGAAGATGCACAGAAGTGCGGTCCCAAGAATATGCTTGACAGCCTTGAAAATACCTTCAACGAGAAGCAACTTGAGGATCTGCGTGTGAGCCTTGGCAAGAGCAAGGAGGGGACAAAGCATCAGATTGATGTCTGGAAGAACCGCAAGTTCATCACCTACAGCGCTCAGACGGGTCTCTACACCAAGACGGACGAATACCTCAAAGGCAACTCATGAGTATGGACAAGCAAGAACTTCAAAAGCTCCGCGACCTCCCCATCGAGGGGGTCGCAGAGCGACTTGGACTCCACGTGAGCCGGCACAAGTGCCTTTGCCCTTTCCACGACGACCACCACGCAAGCCTTTCGTTCAGCGTGCGCACCAATCGCTATCGCTGCTTCGTGTGCGGGGCTTCGGGTGGGAGCATCGACCTGGTGATGCATCTTTTGAAAAAGGATTTCCTCGATGCCTGCCGCTGGCTCGCCGATGCGAACAACGTCTTGATTTTGAGTGAGGAACAAAGGGGAAACTCTCAACTCTCAACCCTCAACTCTCAACTAACTTTCGACCCCACCCGCTACGCCCGCTTCTTCGAGCATCCTTTCCTCAGCGAGCCGGCCCGTCACTTCCTCTTCGATGAGCGAAAGCTCGACGAACGCGTCATCCGCTGGTGCCGACTCACCTCGTGGG
>JAEEGI010013555.1_pt1 | contig 17280 bp, 28 predicted proteins | sample 8958751 | NCBI WGS metagenome assembly JAEEGI01 (sample SAMN16246545, study PRJNA631951) | gut metagenome | biome: gut microbiome; feature: rumen; material: KS-attached | host: Bos | place: Iran: Karaj | collected 2018-10
CCTCATTCCATATTCTTATAATCTCAGGCAAGTCCTGACTTTTGTACTCTCTAACAATCATTTTCCTTTATCTCCATCGTGCGATAAACTGCAAGTTTTTTTTCTACCAATTCAGCCTCATTCAAGCATAGACTTCAAGCTCTTTATCGTCGGCTCCATGTCATAAGGCCACTCTACAAGCCTTACTCCGTTACTGTCACACAGTTCTTTCTTTATCCTGTCAAGTTCCTTTCTTTGAGCTAATGCTTCTTCGCCGCCAAAGAACTCTACCGGATGGTAATGTTGGATTCCCTGATACTCAATAGCGGTCTTTATAGAAGGAATGTATATATCAAGGCTCTGCCTGCTAAGCCACTCCGGCCGATACTGGTAGAGCGTATCAGGATATCTTTTTCTTATTTCCCTGAAAAGAGAAAGCTCATGCTTCCACTTTGGTCTGATAATTCCTGCCGCAGTCAGATCAGTCCTTATTTTCGTTCTCCTAAGCCGCCAGTCTGTCCTAAATCCGTCCTTTTCTTCATACAGAAAAATATCTGTGTACCACCATTGGAACACAGGCATGATAGTTCTGGTAAGACTAAGAAAGAATTCCAGCTCAGATGAAAAATATCCTGCCTCTATTATATGCTGAATGTTACGTCGTACATACACAGTTTTGGCTGGATTATGGTAAAAGGGGATGTTCCCCTGATACTTTGCAAGCTTGTCAGGAAGGTAAGGTGATCGGAGTACCACTCCATTCTCCCAAAGATGGGTATGATACCAGGAAAAGGGATAATCATATAGAGAATATCCTCCATATACTTCCTCAGAAGAACTCGTATAAAGAAGATGATACATCAGAAGGACATCATCCATATTTCTTTTATCGAAAACTGCCAGATAGTGCGTCTTCTCCTCATCAGGAAAGAGGCTTTTTATAGGACGGATAATCTCAGCATTCTTACACACTTCCATCACAACAAAGTAGTGTGAGACAAAGCTCTCTGGAAAGAGAAAACAGGCTTTCTTTTCCGTATCAATATCTTTAAATTGCTCCATGAAAGCCGTAGCATACGGATTGCATCCAATGTCTCCTTCTCTTTCTATCAAATCTTTTGTCTCATGACGGTATGGAAGATCAGCCCAGGAAAGCTGGATCAGAAACCTGTCATAACCACATGAAATATATTCATCCTTTATCTCATCAAAATCCTTCTGGTAGGACTCGTGTTCCGCCAGCAGGTCTTCTAAAGAAGTAAATGTCGCCATTTCATGATACTGAGGATACTTTTCCCATAGCATCTCCAATCTGTCATATGAAAATGATGATATAGGTCTTTCATGCACATTTGGGTAATCAGCCATATACAATTTCTTTTACCCCATATCGTCTAACTGATATTTTAAATAAAGATGGAGCATACGGAACTTGAACCCATTATTCACAATATGCCAATATCATAACCATGGTCACTGCTGATCATCTGTCTTTAAGTTCATTTTCAATCTCTTCTATAGTCGGCATAGAACTCTTGAATTCTTCCGGCATTACATTGCTAAGCTTATACTCTGATATGCCTATTGGAACATTAATCATATTCACAGCATACTGTGCTAGGACATTGTCTTTAGTCTTGCATATTAGGAGTCCTACCGTCTGATTGTCACCCTCTCTTTTTAGTATCCCGTCGACAGCACCTATATAAGTGCCAAGCTGCCCCATATCGGCCGGTTCAAAATCTCTGACTTTAACTTCAACTACAACATAGCAGTGGTTGGGGATATTGTAGAATAAAAGGTCAATAAACTGTTCTGTTTCACCAACAACAAGACGATATTCCCTTCCAACAAAAGCAAAGCCTTCTCCCAACTCCATTAGAAGGCTCTGAACATGCTCCATCAGAGCATCCTTAAGCTCTTTCTCGTCATAATTTTTTCTTATTGTAAGAAAATCAAAATTATACGGATCCCTTGTCATCTCCTGTGCTAAGTCACTCTGTACAGGAGGCAATAGTTTCTTAAAGTTGGTTACTGCCTTCCCTTGCCTTTCGTAAAGATCCGTGTCAAGAAAATTCATGAGCACAGCCCGAGACCAGGTATTATCCATCGTCTCTTTAACAAAGAAAAGCGCTTTATCAGTATTACCTTTACACTTGTCAATAATAAGCTTATTATGCCCCCACGGAATACTGAAGACCAGCGATTCAGAATTTACCCCAGCTTGAGGTAAATTTGCCATCTCTTCAGAATCTACCCCAAGTTGGGGTAGATTTCCGGCATTCGGATATAATTCGTAGAACCACCTCATATAGTGAAGATTCGTAACAGAAAAAGACTTAACATCTGGAAGCTCCGATCGGAGATCACTACTAATTTTTTTGTAAAACCCCGAGCCATAATTATTACTTCCATCTTTTTCATATATATCTTTGCCAAGACTCCAGTAAAATCTTAGCATTTCTGCATTAACCTTAGTTGCAGCTTTTATCTGACTCTGCTTAAATTTCTGGGCTATGTCTGATATCCAATCCAAGTATTCCTTATCAACTTTTATCATCTCACTCATGAATGTACTCAATCTCCTTCATGTTCAATACATAAATTATACAGTCCCTACCAGCATTTGTCATTGTCCCCACAATTGTAAAACACACCGGTATTATCTACCGATGTGTCAATAAATCCATATGAAGCTGCAAAACGCTTATTGGCTACATATATTATTGGCGCGCAAGGTGGGGGTTGCTCCGAAGATTCACTATGCGTCATATGCCTTGTTACTTGCTCTGTTGAAAAAGCCATTCCATCACTGCCACGCAGTTATATGCGTAGTCAAATGATGCCATGTGATAAGCAGATGAATTTGTTCCACTGTTCATTTCTCCGGACATTCCCTGTGGCATTTCTCCTGTCATGCCTTCAGGTGAGCTTTCGGAATCTGAAGGCCCCGCAAAGCTCCCGCCTTCTGGTTTTTCGTTATTTCCAGGTCCTCCAAAACCGCCTGATGGTGCTGCACCTCCCATTCCGCTTCCGCCTGTGCTTGTCTTGGGCTCAACTGTTCCCGTTTCCCATGAAATAAAATATGCATTCGTGCTGCCTGACTCAAACAGCTCATCCGCTGCTTCTGAAAGCTGATCCACTGACCATGTTCCATCCCACTGTGCATACGTATAATCGACTGAATCAGTGTCAAACATGCTACGACAAAAGATAATACAGGAGTAATTGGAATGTCTCATCGATATTTATATCGGTTTTTGTAGTCTTAATATCCCAAAGAGTATCTGCTGTCATATAATCCGCATCACCACTACTGACGTTGTCTGTGTATGCACCAGGAAATACCAGTTCATAATCAGCGACCGGACCGTATTTCTCAAATAGTTGTAAACACCTTTTAACCATGATCTGTATGTTTTTAATTGTTTCATCAGATACATCTCTGGCGGGATTCCAGCCTCCATTTATAAAAGCCATAGGATTCCTTACAACAACATCGAAAGAAGACAGCTCAATGGCTGCCAATACCGAATCTTTATCGAGACTATGTATTTTTTTTAAAAGCTTTTCGGCGGTCCCTAATTTTCCTATTTTTTCCGCGCCTTTTAGTGATATTGTAAAAGCTTCAGCCAAATTCCCGGTTAATTGGTATCGGGTAAGATAATCTACAGCCATGCCAATTTCTCCGCCAGAAACAGTTTCCATTTCGCTTGGGTATAGTGCATCACCACTATCTAGTTCACCTTCGCTCATTGCATGAGGGTTAAGAAAACCTCCTGCAGGCTGTTCGAGTTCCCTTGCAACCTTCCAGACCATCATAATTATTTACCTCCATAACAATTATAGGTGAAAACCAAAAAAACAACAAAAACCCTTGACGTTTCCCGACATATACTAAAAAATAATATTGGAAGCGTTCTCTTCCATCCAGCCGGTATCCGGCAATTTTCACCACTTTTTGTAACCAAAAACCTAATATCTTAACTAACAGGAGGTGTCCATGGAAAAAAGCGACATTCTAAGAAAAGCAAAGCATGAAACTGACAAAAGAGCATGCATGGTTGACATGACCATCAAAACCCTTGATCCAGATGCCCCATATCCTCTTACCTGGGATGTGAAGCTGAGCATCCCTAAAATAACTGCCCTGAGCGGTCTTTCTGATATGTATATATTTGACTTTCTTATTAACTTTAATGACTTGCTGCTTGATGTGATGATCAATAGCCAGGATCTTGTTGACGCAAGAGCTCTTAAATAGAACCACATCATCCCCTGCGATCTCACGTATTTCCTTGACGGCGTGGTAATGCTCTGGGAAAATAATACCGGGAAAGGTCTTCCTATAATACCAATTCCCATAAATAAGGAGGTTTCTATGACCGCACACGAAAAGATACGCATAATACGCCAGCTTAGCAAACAACCACAATCAGAATTTGGTAACAGTATGGGCCTTTCCAAGGCAACCATATCAAACATAGAAACTGGAAGGGTCCCTGTTCCTAAGTATGTCGTTATACTTCTTAAGAACCTGTATAATATCGATCCTGATTGGCTCATGGATGATGAGCAGGAAGACATATCAAAGAGATTTTATGACCAAAGTAGCAGTGATGATTCCCTGATGATCAGATCTATTACAGAAAAGTTTAATAAGCTGGACTCACCAAAAAAGATATTCATATCAAATTGTCTAGAACATCTTTTAGAAATGCAAAAAGAAGAAAGCCTGTGTGAATGAAATAGGGCCGGGGATTTTAATATCCTCGGCTTTACTTATTATCCCTTGATCAACAGGTCCTAACCTGTATCAGATGTATTTATCATTTAAGCCCACAAGGGCGTTGCAGATCTCCGGGGAAGGTATGGAAACCGGGCGCGGCCATCACTCATCTGTCTGGCCGGGGTGTCGGGGGGTGTCCATTTCATTCGGGCGGCGCTCTTAATTCTCCCGTTTCATGCGCCGCCCGTAGCAGCCGGAAAAAGAACGACTTTAAATCTCACGTCCCTTCGTTCTTTTTCCGGCTGTGGGAAAGGGGGTGTGGGGGAAAGGGTCAGGCTCTGGGCTCCCCCACGACAAAAGCAGCCCTGACCAAAAGGATACTCTGTGATAAATTCCCTAGGCTGCTTTTGTCCTCTGTGATACTTTAGATATACATTTAATATACATCTGATTGTCTTATGTATATCACTTTCTCAAATTGCTTTCTGCTCTTCTCCTTTCTCAACTTGGGAAGCCTTAAAGAAAAAGGCTTCTTTCATAATCATTTTTTCCTTTGGCTCTTCGCCCTCTTTCTTAACTGGTACGTTCTTCCAGATGGTGAAGCGTGAAATACACTTTTCTCCATGCCTTACGGTGTAGCCTCTTCTCTTCCATTCCATGTATGTGTGTATCTCCTCGGGTTCCTTGGTGATGGTCTTTCTTCCCTCACTGTCCTCTATAACAATGTTTCTTCCCGTAGTTCCTATAACTCCGCTGTTCATCAGCTGTAATCTGTTACTGAATATAATCTGCTCGTTGGTCATTTCCCTACGCTCCTTTCACATATGCGGCGGCTCTGCAAATGGTCTTGTTCTTTCCGTCATTTGCTATTGCCCTTGTTATTCCGCTTACCTTGTTCTCTGCTACTCTCCTGTAAAAAAGCTTTCCAAGCCTTGCCCTTACCTCGTAAGGATCAGGGGCTTGGGATAAAAGCTTTTTGTATGACGGCAGCTGCTTTAATGTAAAAGCTGCTCCGTCTTTTCTTTGGAGGGCTTCGCCCTCTAAAATCCTAAGAGCGTTTGCGTAGTCAAAACGCTCTACCTTGTACCTCTCATCCAGAAGGGACAACACCAGATTGTTTGGGGTTGTTCCCTTTTCCTCTGCCTCGGCTCTTATATGCTCCATGAGGCTTTCGTCTATCGAAAGATTAATCCTTGTAATCATCCTTTTCCTTTCCGTAGGAAGAGCCTTTCGGCTCTCCCTACTTTGAAAAAATCTATATGTTAGGCGGTCAGAAGATACGCTCTGTCAACAAGTCTGTCGAGTGGGTCAACTGTTGTTGCGTTGACTTCTTTTACCATGTTCTCGAACACTTCCATGTCAACCTCGTCCGTCTTGGGAACTAAAATGCACTCATGGATTGATGACGGAAGAAGTACAAACTCATGAACTCCTATGCGCTCCGCAAGTTCTCCAATTCCCTTTTTATCAAGCATTGCGCTTGCTCCTTTGATGTTGCTCTTGTTTGAAAGAACAAACATTGGAGCGGTTTCATCACTTCCGAATGAGTCCGTGCCCATCATCTGTGCAATGATGTTCATAAGAGGCTGGGCGGTAAACTCTTCGTGGTTGTGCCTTTCAGCAACCTCGAAAAGATATTCCTCTGTAAGTCCTGCCTGCTCCAACATCTGCGGCTTAAGCTTTACTGAAAAGCTCTCTCCGTTGTTGCTGTCTGCGATATAGAGATATTCCTCGATTCCCTCGAAATCGGTTGCCCTCTTAACAAGTTCCTCTGTTCCCTCTTTCTGTACTCCAATGCGGATATGCTCTGCGATATAGTCGGCAGAAAAGAACTTGTCAATGTCAAAATCAAACTTCCTACCTACAATGCTCTCGATTCTGTCAACTACTTCCTCAAGACTCATATCCCTCTCGTATGCGTCCTGTGTAATCTCGTCAAGGTAAAGGGTTGGTGCAATCCTGTCCTCTGCGCTCTTCTTGATAGTAATGCCGTTTTTCTCGATTCCGTTCTTAATGCAAGTCTGCTCTGATACGATATAACCTCTGTTTGTAAGTTCCTCGATAACCATATTCTTAGTAAATTCCATGACTATAATCTCCTTTTCAAAAATTGTTATTTGTCTTTGTTTTTGGGCAGAGCCCTGAATGTGCTTTCAAGATTCTGAGCTTTTCTGGAGGGGAGCGTCCCTTTTTTCGTGTGAGATTTTCCATGTGCTTTTTTCTTCTCCTTTCTGTGTTTATGAATGTGCTTTCTGAGTTCATCGCCTATCTATCGGGTTTGCGTGCATCTTCTGGAGCCCGGATGGGACTGGCTGCAAGGGACAAGGAACGAGACGCCGTAGGGCAGCCCTTGCAGACTGGACCAGAAGGGCTACGATGCACTCTCGCAAACCGATAGGCGATGGACTTAGGAAGTGCGTTCATACAGAAAGGGGGAGAAAAACACATAGGAAAATCCACACGAAAAAAGAGGGGGTTCCTTTGGGGAACCCGTTGGAGAAGGGGACTAAAATAATTCCTTGTATGTCCCGCATTAAGACTTCCTTGGTGGAAGTCAGGGACATATTGGTCTGGGAGCTCGGGCAGACCTGCGAAGCTGCTCGGAATGGTACCTGGATAATGCTCTTAAAAAAGGCACTGGACCTGCAACTCTTACAGCTAATGATGCTGCAAAAACTACCCTTACAGGAAAAAATGCTCTCAAAAATCAGATCCTTGACCCTGCAAAGCATACAAAAGCTGCTCCAAATAACGAAATTTTGGCCCATATTCCAAAAAACAAGAAAAGCATGCAAACTATTACGGCAACTGAAAACAGCCCTAAAAACAGTCCAAAAAGCGCGAAATAAAAGGTTTCGTAAATCTTTATCCAAATTTAATGGCATACTGACGGCCTCAAGTATAAAATCAAACCAGAAACCGATAAAAATTATACAAAAAAGGAAACTTATATGGAAAAACGTCAGGTCATAGAAAACCTAAATAAAAGCCTGCTGATCCTAAAAGATACCGAAGCTGTAACGCTTTCAGATAAAACCCTAAAGACTCTAAAAGACTCGATTGAAGAAGCTCTAATACTCCTTGGAAATGACCTTCCTGAAAAAACATCTCCCAAAGAAAAGCCCAAAACTTTTGATGCTGCAGATGAGACCATAGACCGCCTTGGCCTTTCACCAAGATCGTCAAATGCCCTAAAGAGAGCCGGGTACATGAACATTAAGGACCTGCGCGGGATAAGGATGGACAAGCTAAAAAGCATTAAAGGGCTCGGGAATACGAGCCTGAATGAGATAATAGAAAAAGCAAAAGAGCAAGGCGTAAAGATATACAACTGATATACATTGCACTATCAAATGTATATCAGTTGTATTACATTTTATCAATTTAGCGGTGAGGGTCATAGGGGACGGGCTGGCTGGAAGGTGTCCCCTATTCTGATAAAAGGCACGCCTCACTTCTCTCCCACCGTGCCTTCCTTTTCTTTTGTTGATGGCATGAAAAATGCCCCGAGATGACAAGTCCCGGGGCAAGCACATTCAATTCACTTAAGACTAAATCAAAAGGAATTTACTAAAGATATTATAACATGAAAAGCCAGTAAATAACAGCATTTCAGGCAAAAAAAGATAATAAAATCCCGCATAAATAAACGCGGGGAAAGGCTTGGGAAACGGGCTGGGAGCGCGAGGGGTTTCCCAATATGTTCAGGGGCGCGCCTCATTATCCAATCCCGCGCCCTCCTTTTCTTTTTGCTCATCATGGGGCCTTACTTTTTTAGGACAAGGTCCTTTGGCTTTTCAGCCCTAAGCTCTATGTAACCACATTCTGGACATACATAAACCTTTACTGTAGCAGTCTTTCTTGAATTAAAGATACCCTTCTCTTTATTCCATAGATAAAAATAGGATCCTACTGTCATTCCTGTATCCATATTTGCAGTGATCATCTCAGTATCGCAATGAATACATTTCATTTTTTAAGATTCCTTTCCAGCTTCTTCAGGCTCTGTGCTCTTTTTAAATAGAGATCCAGCATAAATCAGCAACGATACTGCAGGAGCAAGAAAAACGGGACTCCCTTTTGAAAAAGCTACATAAATCCATGACAGTCCGCCAATAGCAGTTAAAAATGCACCTACTCCATAATTCTTCATACTCTCTCCTTCTGTAAGGAAACTGCCTTACAAGAAAGATGATAATATAGCTGTGGCGCAGGATACAGGCAAATAATGGCAAAATAATGCCACCTAATTTCTACCAAATTGGAAAATTCTTCGGATACCTATTTAAGGCAAAAAATATACAAATGACATACATTACATAGTCAAATGTATATCATTTGTATTACATTTAATATCATTATTCCTTACTCGCCCAGGTCTCTACTTTCCGCTTTTTCTGGAACAATACCCTTATATTTGAACAGGGCAAATTCAACCTGAGTCTTGATATAGTTCAGTTCTTCCCAGTTCAGATCACTGAGCTTCTTGACCATATCATCATACTTACTGTCTATGTGTCCCATAAGGACCGGGATGGAAACATCAAAGATCTCTGATAGCTTCTTGATCTTGGAATAAGGCAGGTCAACCTCGCCCTTCTCTACTCTTGCAATCATCGTATTGGTACTATAGCCCAGGCATTCCGCAAGCTCTTCTTGAGTCATTTTCCTGGCAAGTCTGTACTTCAATATGTTCTTATAAAGCTTATCCATCTTCTGCGCACCCCCGCTATTAAAGTTTTTCGCAGAAAACATCGAGCTTTAATTTGTTTTCTTCAGATGGCTTTGCCTTCGGATCTATAAATATGGCGGTAGCCTTAAAATCAGCTATTCCAAGAAGGTTCCCTAGCTTACCAAATGCCTTTTCAGCCCCGGCACCGCTCTCACAAGCAAAAGTGTATATGTCCTTATTCTTCAGGGACTCCACATTTTCAGAAACAAAGGTCCTGACAGGAGGCGTAATGTTTCCTGCCCAGACCGGGAATCCTATTATTACCTCGTCATAAGCTGAAAGATCTACATCATATGGTTCCAGCTCTGGCTTTTCTGCCATCACTGCAGCCTTACCACCCCAGAAAAACTTCTTAAATCCCTTGGTCGCATACTGGGTTTTGGGAACAAGCTTAAGCTTATCCGCATCCAGCTTCTCAGCGATCTTATCAGCAATATACTCCGTGTTACCTTCAAGCGAATAGAAAACAATAAGTCTTTTCATCTCTTCCCCCTGTTTTCAATGTAGTCAAGGATCCCCATCATTGATGAAAAAGCAAGGTCATACTCACTCTCCCCAAGAGTCTTATACTTCTCTGCAGTCTTTTCCATAAGGCTGATAGCTGCCGCCCAGTCCTCATCAGTCATGGAATCCTTTTCTTTATCAAGCGTCTTTGCGAATGCCCACAGGTCATTGCACACATTATAAAAAAACTTCTGCTGTTCCATAATAGTCCTTATTTTGAAAAATGCCTATACCAATACGATATATCACCGGCTCATGTCATCAAGTCATCGGCTTTTGCAAAGTCAATATACATCTGATATACAAATGATAATCAAATGTATATCATTTGTATATACTTTTACTTCTCTTCTTCGTCTTCTTTACACTCGAACAGACAGAACTTGCAATATTCAAGCATGAGTCTTGCCTGCTCATATGGTGCCAGCAGTCCAAGCCTGTCGAACTTAGCCATAGCTTCTACTTTCGCCTTTTCTGCTTCTTCCATGGAAAAGCCATTTTGAAGATTCATAGGAACCGGAAAGACCTTCACCTTGTTTGTGAAGCAGAAATCCAGGAACACATCTGTTGGCATTTCATTAAAACCATATTGGGAAAGGAAATCCCAATGATCTTTTAAATGCTCATCAAAAATGCAGTAAATCACGTTTTCTATTATGACTACATTACACCTGTCCTGTATGTACTCAAACTCTTCATCTGTCATGCTGTAGTATTCGCCTTCTACCATGTCTATATCCCTCCGTAAATATACAAATGATATACATATAATATTCAAATGTATATCATTTGTATTACATATTCTTTTTATCTGAGTATATATAATGTTGTGCTTCGGTCTCAGTATGTTCAAGCCATTCATGCATATACTCTGCTACGCATTTATAATAACCAAGGTCCTTATATTCTCCGGTCATCTGCTGGTTTATTCCATACTTTTCAGACCTAAGAACATACTTATCATCCAGATCAGCAACCTTCTCCATGCCGACATATACTTCGCAGGGAACTATCGGACCGAATCCATAATCACTTATGCTACCGATATCATTCTTACAGTATGGACAGATCATCAGAATATTTGCCCCTGCATTGACCGAGTATTCGCTATTACATGTCTTGCAATGAAAGCTCACCATTTATGTGTCTCCATAAAAATATACCTTTGATATACATTTGGTAGTCAAAAGTATATCAAAGGTATATACATTTCGTTTATCCTCAATCTTCAAGATAGTCCTTATTGTCTCTGATAAAATCAGATATAAGACCATTAAGTGCAGAATTTGCAGTAAAGCCCTTTGCATCACATATCTTTTTAAATCTTGTATATGTAGAGCTGTTAACTCGAAGTGAGATCATCTTATCTTTTACTCTGGGCTTTCTAGCGATTGTCTCGATGGTCTCATTTTCAACATGCACTGTCTCTGCTTTTCTCTGTTCCCTTTCAGCAATCTTATCTGCAATGTTCTTTTTCTTGGCCATATCTCCCATGATCATAATCTCCTTTTCTGTATATCTATTGTAATACATTTGATAGTCATTTGTATATTAAATGTATGTCATAAGTATATCAAATCTTCTTTGCGATTTCAAAATATGCTACAGCGACATCGCTCTTTGGATCAGATATAACTGCGGGTATTCCATCAACATCACCCTTGGATGCTGCTACAGATTCTTTTACGATCCCAAGCACTTCTGCCTGTCCTTCAAGAACAGAAAGAATATCCTTGTGATCATTAGTCCTTCCTCTGTACATTGTAGGAACAATTCCTGCAACCTTAAGATTTGGATTCATCCTCTTATTGGATCTTACTTTCTCGATGGAATCCATGATAAGGGAAACGCCTCTGTATGAAAGGTAATCTGTCTTTACCGGGATAACAACCTCATCAGCAGCTACAAGAGCATTTGTAACGAGTACGCCCAGGTTAGGAGGGCAGTCAAGGAAGATGTAGTCAAAATCATAGTCCTCAAACTTCTCACATGCATCCTTTATGAAAAACACCTTCTCATCCAGTGAATTAACATAATTGACTGTATTATCAAGGTTTGGATCAGATGGAACAATATAAACCCTCTCAGGCATTCCAAGAGTCTTTACCTCAAACGCTGTATCGATTGGATCTTTCTTTCTGTTAAAAAGATCAACAGTGCTGAATCCTTCAAGTCTTTCTTCGCCTGGTTCAATACCGGCAGCAATAGTAAGAGATGACTGAGGATCCAGATCTATCATCAGGACCTTCTTACCCTCGATAGCCTTTGCAACAGCAAGATTGTACGTAGTAGTGGTTTTTGCGACGCCACCTTTCTGGTTCGCAATAGCAATAATCTTCATGTTATCTCCTTTGCTAATATACATTTGCTATACATATGATATACATTTAGCGTTTAAATGTATATCAAAACAGTTCTATTTGTATATACATATTGTACGGCAATATATATTCAAGTGTCAATAGTTTTTGTATATACAAATGATATACTTTTAAAATACTTTTGAATATTTAATGTATATCATTTGTATCTTAAATGTATTTCCAAAAAATAAGAGCCTTGCGGCTCTTATCAGAATCCTTTGTCTTCAGCTTTCCGGTTCCTTACCTTTTCAGACCATTTCAGAAGCATCTCGCCTTTAGGATCTATGTTTCCGTCCTTTTTCTTCTGCCATAGGTCCATGTATATGGCATTAAGCTGATATATCTCTTTTTCAAATAATTCTTTTGCAATAACCAGATCTTCTTCAGAAGCTGTATATTTGTCTATTTCCCATATACAATCCTCAAAGTCTTCCAGATTACTAAATATCACTTTCTGGTCTTCATCTATAACGCTAAAGCTGCCTTTCGACTCGCCCTTTAAAACATATAATCCGTTGTATCTATGCCCGAAGATACCATTTTTATACTGTCTATATCTGCCCATCTTTCTTTCCCTTTGCTTTTTTCTTCTGCTGTGCAGCAAACTGTTTGATGTATTCCCTGAGCTGTTCTATAGTCTGATCATCCGTGGAAATCTCTTCCTCGTTTAACAGGATTTCTTCACCATCCTCAGTCCTGGCAAAATACTCGACTTTTTTCTTCCTTAAATCACCCATATTCAATTCCTCTATATGTATATACATTTGATATACTTTTGAATATCTTATGTATATCAGATGTATGTTAAATGTATATTATTGTTTCAGACAGCATATTTACTTAAAAGCTGTGGAACAAGCTTCATGTAATCATTTCTTACACAGTCAACCAGTCTCTTATATACTGTGGTCTTTGTATTTGATGCATCTGCTTTGATGTTCTCAAAATACTCAGTTACAAGGTCCACCGCAAACAGTTCCCAATCAGAAAATTTAACCTTTCCTGCAACTCTGTCCTTGATAGCTATACTGTGCAGATACGTAACCTGTTCCTCTGTGAAGTCAGGTCCTAACATGCTTGCCATGAGCGGATATGCTGATTCATTTATTGCCTGTTCATGACGCTCTGCTTCTTCAGCTTCCTTGATGAGTCTGGCTTCTTCCATCTTTTTCTCATGTTCCTGAAAGAAAGCTTCCTCAATGGTCATCTGATGATAATTTGCCTCATCCTCGATTTCCCTATATTCAGCATCGATGATATTGTCTGTTTCCTGCTGCTCAGGATCTGTCTTGCCAGCCATATAGAACTCGATAGTCCTGTAAGCTCTGGTCTTTCTGTGATGGATATCATACTGTTTTGCCTCGTAAGTAACCTTGATATCCGTATACTTGTTTATTTCCTTTACAGCCTTATCAAGCACATCTCTTCTGAATATTGCAAAGTTGCTCCAGTTCTCCGGAATGATTGGTGGCTCATTAGGTGCTGGAGAAGCTTTATCAGCAAGTCTTACCTGCAGATCGTATTTACTTCCAGTGCCATTTTCAAATGTCCACTTTTTATTATTGAACTGATAGCTTTTCAGGATCTCATAGAGTCGGGGAGAGTACCGGCATCTCATAAGTGAAACATTCTGTAACTTATAAGTTGTGTAGTACTGGCCTTCCTGACCAACACGTTCCTGCAGATTCAGAAGAAATGGGAACATGTCTTCATGGAAGCTGATCTCAATATCTCCCGTACCCTTATTCATGTGAACAATGTTGAACCATCTTACAAGATACTCATTCTCACCGGTATCATCATCAATCCACCATTGCGCTGTAGCAAGTTTTGAAAGCATAGCCTTAACGTTCTGGTATGATGCATTTCCATTCCACTTAACCAGTGCTTGAAATTCCTTGCAATTGAACAGATAATGTTTATTAGGTTCATCGTTCGGCTGTATTTTGGATATAAGATAGAGAACCGCCTTGTTTTCAAGTCCACTTAAGGCATATCGGCTGTTCTGAATCATCTTATTATCCTTCGCAACCAGATTGTTGCGGGTTTTTCTCAAATCAAAAGAACTGTCCATACCGATGTCTTCCTTTTTTGCCGCATTTTTACTCACAATTCAATTACATAAAAAAGTTTACCGCATTTTTACTCACAGTTCAATATGGATAGACAAAATTTACCGCACAATCACTCACAGTTAGTTTTTGCGATTGCCGCACTTTTACTCACAGTTAATATTAAAAAGCGCTTACTTTCCGCGTAGTTATGCGGTTTTATGCTTTATAAATGTGACCGCACTATTTCTCACAATAACCGCACTTTTACTCACAATACATACATATTATAAAAATAACCGGTTCCTGAAAGTGGCTTAAATACTGCATTTCAAGATTGCCGCACTTTTACTCACAATTAACGAACTAAAACTATTAATTGGCGCACTATTTCTCACAGTTAAAGCACTAATGCTCATAATTACCGAACTATCGCTCATAAAAAGAGCATTATTTCTCATATAAAAATCGCTCAATCCCTTGCCATTACTGTGTTACAGTCGGGGGATAAAATATTAATAACATATCCTATATACTTACTAATAAATAAAAATAACAACAACTACATAAGAGCAGGGCAGTAGTAGTTGTTGTCTGTTATCTTGAGAGTAAAAATAAAATTGTATTTACAAATTAAATTATTGTGCTATATACTTTTGATGTATATTAAAAATACGATAAATACTATATTCTTGAAAAGACTAACATCATAATATGCTTTAAAAGAATATTTGTTTTGTTGATAACCAGCTTCATCAGAAAGGAGAAGCCATGGGAAAATTCTTGATAAAAGCGCTGCTTATGATTATATTCATGCCGATCTATTGGATCCTTACCCTCCTGGTAATGAGTGCCAGTGTTATAACCGGAGTTGTTTCTGTAGTAACAAAGTTCATAGGATTCTTTTTCATCCTATTTGGCCTGTGGTGGGTATTTGTAGATAAAACCTACACTTCCGGTGGGGTAGCAGTAGGAATAGGTGTTGCATGTTATATTGTTCCATTCTTTATAACTAACGTTTTAACATTTGTCCAATCATTCTTTGGATCATTCATTGAAGATATAGCAGAAATATAAAAAAACGAGCACAGGCTCGTTTTTTTAATTGTTCAAATCATTATTCTCATCGAATCTAAACTCGGCAAATCGTAACTGATCATACATGTATTGAACTCCTTCCGGAGGAAGCTCATTCATTCTTTTTAGAAAATCTGCCTGAGAAAATCCCATTAATTCAGCGACTGTTACATCAAAAACTTCTGCAAATTTCTTTATTTTTGAAAGAGGTAAATCAACTTCGCCTTTTTCAACTTTAGCAATCATAGGATTGGCAGTATATCCAACCAGTTCAGCAAGTTCGCCTTGTTTTAGGCCCTTTTCTTTTCTTAAATTCTTTATATTTATATAAATCTGATCCATAATTATAACTCCAACTCTAAAAAAATAAATAAGAATAATATCCTATTCCATAAAATTATAGCATGTCAATAGATAAAAATGGTTAGGTTATAAAAATTTTATATATCAGAAACCCACTAACCAACAAGGTTTCACGCTTTAGTGATAACGATAACTCTAAGGAAACCACTTTTCGTCTGACAAAATCCCAAATAACAAAAAATAAATTAAAAGAATGTTGATGTTTGTTAACAAAATCGTAAAGATATAAATAAAAAGTATAAAAAGTGTTGACATATGAATACAAACGTTTTATAGTGAACAAGAAAAATAAATTAAAAGTATATTTTTAAACGAGGGAGGAAATGCAAGGGGAAGGTTACAAAGAAATTATAGATTTCGATTATCTCCATGAAATGATAAATAAATCAGGGATGACTATGGTGGAGATATCTAAAAAATGTGAAATAAGCAGACACTCGCTGTATCAGAAGATTAATGGTGAAAGGGAATTCAGAGTTTACGAGCTATACAGGTTATGCAAGGTTATTGGAATTGGAATTGAAGTACTAAAAATATAATTTAAAAGAATATTCATTAAAAATATTTTTTGGAGGAGTACAGACCAATGGATCAAAGCTATAGCTTAACAGATGTACTTGATAAGCTTGATTATTTAGCCAAAAACTCTCATGAGAAGGAAGAGGCAATGAAAAATGAGCTTTTTTATGCTTCAACTGTGGGGGTAACAGAAGAAAAAGCCAGAAAAGCAGTTAAAAGTTGCAAAGTATGTGAGCGTATAAAACTAAAGCTCTTATGTCACATTGAAGAAATAAAAACGTATAGGAGGGCCATCAATGACAGAAGAAGACGCTAGAAAAACCGTAGCAGTTGCAGGTAAAGAAGCTATTCACCTTGCGGTGACAGTGGGTAAGGAAACACATAAACTTTCAAACGCTCTTGGACAAAAGGCATATGCAGCAACAATCGGAAGAGGCCTAACTAAATTTCAAAATAGAACAAGAGTCTTCCAGGGACGAAAAGCATTAAAACAGTTTGTTGAGTTTGATAAAAATACACGCAGTCCAATTGGAAAGGTCGATGTTTCACAAACGGATTTCAAAGAGTTTGCTGATCGCTGCAAGAAAAATGGTGTTGATTTCGCAATAGTTAAAGATAAGACGGATGAAAAAGTAGTTCATTTCTTCTTTTCTGGGAAGAACGCAGAGGTCATGTCCCACCTTTTTGAAGAGTATGCCAAAGATAAATACTCTCAGGATCTGGTAGGTGACGTTGAAGAAAGAGCTAAGGACAAGGATGTTATTGAGAAGAGCCGTGAAGAAAAGGAACTTGAAAACAAAAAATCCGGAGTAAAGACATTTGAGGACAAATTGAAGGAAAAAGAGAGAGAAGCTGACAAAATCAGTGAGAAGCTCCTAGAAAATGCACAGATATTAAAGGATAAGGAAATACCTTTGGATAAGGAGCTGTAATGGATTCAAAGAAAATATGGAAGTTTGTCCC
>JAEEGI010013556.1_pt1 | contig 17279 bp, 9 predicted proteins | sample 8958751 | NCBI WGS metagenome assembly JAEEGI01 (sample SAMN16246545, study PRJNA631951) | gut metagenome | biome: gut microbiome; feature: rumen; material: KS-attached | host: Bos | place: Iran: Karaj | collected 2018-10
AATGAAGGCTGAGGAGTTTAGCAATGATCAAGAAATTCTTGATACACTCGCTTATGCAGAAAAAAATAAAAACAATGTCGAACTTATAGACAGTATCCTTGAAAAAGCCCGCCCCGTAAAAAACGGAAACGAAACACGCTGTGCAGGTCTCACGCACAGAGAAGCGTCTGTTTTGCTTGCGTGCGACATCCCTGAAAAAGTTAATGAAATGTATAGGCTTGCTGAAGAGATCAAGCTCGCATTTTACGGCAATCGAATAGTAATGTTTGCCCCGTTGTATTTATCCAATTATTGTGTGAATGGTTGTGTATACTGTCCTTATCACATCAAAAACAAAAACATCTGCCGCAAAAAACTTTCACAAGAAGAAATTGCAAAAGAGGTTATTGCTCTTCAGGATATGGGTCATAAGCGTCTCGCAATAGAATCCGGAGAAGATCCTGTTAATAATCCTATCGAATATATTCTTGAAAGCATTAAAACCATATACTCTATTAAGCACAAAAACGGCGCAATTCGCAGAGTAAATGTTAATATAGCCGCAACAACTGTAGAAAACTACAGAAAACTGAAAGAAGCAGGCATAGGAACTTATATTCTGTTTCAGGAAACATATCATAAAAAGAGCTATCTTGAATTGCATCCTACAGGACCTAAACACGATTACGATTATCATACCGAAGCAATGGATCGAGCTATGCAGGGAGGTATTGATGATGTAGGTCTCGGAGTTTTATTCGGCCTTGAAATGTATAAATACGAATTTGCAGGTCTCCTTATGCATGCAGAACATCTTGAAGCAGTTCACGGAGTCGGACCGCATACTATCAGTGTTCCTAGAATAAAACATGCGGACGATATCGATCCGAATGTATTTGATAACGGCATCAGCGATGAAATATTTGAGAAAATAATTGCATGCATCAGAATAGCAGTTCCTTATACGGGTATGATTATTTCTACAAGAGAAAGTCAAAAGGTTCGGGAGCGTGCGCTTAATATCGGTATTTCTCAGATAAGCGGTGCATCAAGAACATCTGTAGGAGGATATACCGAAGATGAACGACCTCACGATACGGAACAATTTGATGTTTCCGATCAGAGAACTCTTGATGAAGTTGTAAACTGGATGATGAAACTTGGCTTTATTCCGTCATTCTGCACTGCGTGCTACAGAGAAGGAAGAACGGGCGATCGTTTTATGAGTCTTTGCAAGAGCGGACAAATTTTAAACTGCTGCCATCCGAATGCTTTGATGACCTTAGCTGAATATCTTTCCGATTACGCCTCTGCAGATACCGCAAAAACGGGTTTTGAGCTCATTGATAAAGAACTTGAAAAAATACCGAATGAAAAAGTAAAAAGAATTGCAACAGAAAATATCCTTGCAATAAAAAATTCCGATAAAAGAGATTTTCGCTTCTGATCAAGGAGAAGAATATGGGAATAAACGATAAACCTTCTGCGGAGCGTGTTCATATCGGGTTTTTCGGTATACGAAATGCGGGAAAATCAAGCTTGGTTAATGCAGTAACAGGACAAAATTTAGTTGTTGTGTCAGACATACTCGGCACAACAACAGATTCCGTTGAAAAAACAATGGAGCTTTTACCTATCGGTCCGGTTGTTATCATAGACACTCCAGGCATAGATGACGACTCTTCTCTCGGCTCATTACGTGTTGAACAGACGAAAAAAACAATCAATAAAACCGATATTGCAGTATTGGTTGTTGATTCTCAAAAAGGGCTGACGAAACACGATCAAGACCTTTTAAAACTGTTTAAGGAAAAAGATATACCCTGTATAACAGCATTCAATAAGTCCGATTTGCTGTCCTCAGTCCCTGCTGCTAAAGCAAATGAAATATATGTCAGTGCAAAATTCGATCAAAGCATTTATGAATTGAAAGAACTTATAGGTAAGATTGCTTTGTCAAACGTGAGCGAAAAAAAAATAGTAGGGGATATCATATCTGAAGGGGATAGTGTCGTTTTAGTTGTCCCCATAGATTCTGCCGCTCCAAAAGGCAGATTAATCCTTCCGCAACAACAGACTATACGTGATATTATCGATTCAGGCGGTATTGCAACAGTTACCCGAGATTCTGAACTGAATACTACTTTTCACCTTTTATCGAAAAAACCTAAGCTTGTCATAACAGATTCTCAGGTTTTTAAGACTGTCGCAAAAGCAACACCTGACGATGTGTTATTAACATCTTTTTCTATTCTTTTTGCTCGATATAAGGGAAATTTATCTCAGTTGGCAAAAGGCGCCTCCTTTCTTTCTAAACTTAATAACGGCGATAAAGTTCTTATTTCCGAGGGATGTACCCATCACCGTCAGTGCAACGATATTGGTACAGTAAAACTTCCGGGATGGATAAACAACTTTACAGGTAAAAATATAAAGTACGAATTTACATCCGGTGGCGATTTTCCTGAAGATCTGTCGGATTATTCTATGATCGTTCATTGCGGAGGATGTATGCTTAATGAACGCGAAATGAAATACAGACTTCGTCACGCTCAGGATTGCGGAATTCCTATTACGAATTATGGTACTGCTATTGCTTTCATGCATGGAATTCTGAACCGTTCACTTTCTCCGTTTCCGGATATTATGGCAGAACTTGAAAAATAAATAAAAAGTCCCAACGAACTGTATCCTTCAGTTTTTTGGGACTTTTATCTCTTATAAATATTTTTCTACTATTTGCGTAAAGTTTTCTGCAATGTATTCTGCAATTTCTTTAACTTCATTTCTGGCATTTGAAACTGCAACACCGTGAAATGCTTTCAGCATCGTAATATCATTGCAGTTATCACCCACTGTGATTATGTCATTTTTATCTATACCATAGATTTCTGCAACTTTCGCAATACCGGTCGCTTTTGTAACTCCGTATGGAGGAATATCAACACAAACTCCGTTCTGATGTGCTGTAAATATGCCTTTAAAATCTCGGTTTAGATTTTCAGTAAATGCCATTGCTTTTTCATCTGTTGAAAATACAGTGTTCATCTGGTATGTGTAAGGAATATTCTTCAGAAGTTCCATGTCTATTTCAGGAGAATTCTCTCGGACATTAAAAAGTGTAACATGAGTATTTTCATATCCGACTCCGCAAGTAAGTCCTCCGTTTTTTAGAATATATTGAGCCATTTTAAGAATATGCTCGCGACTGCATTTATAAGCAAAAAGTTCATTCTTTTTGTTGTCTTCTGCCTGACCGCCACTTGCGCCGATAAGATAGTCATATTCAATATTATGTTTTTCAGCTTCATATTCTATTCCAAAAAGAACTCGGCCTGATACTATACCGAAAAGATTCCCTTCTGCCCGCCATTTTTGTATTGCGGCAAGATCTTCTGCCCAAACTTTGCCACCGCGCGTAATCGTTCCGTCAAAATCAGATGCTATAAGTTTCATATGTTCTCCAGATGTCGATATATTATTCAATATAATTCAGATTTTACTTTCCGCAAACCGTTATTAAATCAACGGCTCCCGCCATTCCTTGGGATCCAATAATCTGAGACTTTCCTGTGGCAATTTCACAATTCACATATCTGTGTAAATGACCGCAAACTACAGCTTTAACAGTATCACAGTTCTTAATAATCGAAACAAATTTTCTTGCTTTGATGTCTTCTGAATTTTCGTCGATATAGAAATACGCACCGGCATTTTCAATATCATTACGGCATGAATCGGTCAATAAAGGTATATGGCATATAATAATCAACGGAATGTTTTCATTGCATAATGCTTCGAGTCGTAAAATACTCTCATCTTCAAGAGTGTGCTTATTATCATTTACAGCAATTATACGAAATCCTTCAAATTCATAAACTCGCAGTTGAGCATCCCATAAATCTACGAGATTATCGTCTTCATGATTTCCCGGCACACATATGAATTGACCTCCTTTGTTTTTATAATCCATGAGTTTTTTTCGCAGGTATCTTTCTCCTGCAGGATGCATATAATTCAGTGTATCTCCGGTAATGAGCAACGCTTCTGGCCGTAATTTTTCTGCAAGCTTTAAGTGCTTTTCAAATGCAGCAACACTTGATATACGTTGTTCGTCTCCGAATGGTTCACCGGCACTTTCCGCATACTTTTCTTTGCCTTCAAGCCATGCACTTTCCTTTTCTATAGCCTTTGCTTTTTCTTCTGGTGTGCTCAAATCATCTATAACATGCAGATGAAGATCAGAAATATGCATAAAAAGATGCTCTCGTTTAACTCCGTCAATCAGAATTCTATTATTTCTGAACCAAAAAAATTTATCAAATTTCTCACTCATTTTATTGTTCCCTTTCAGATATTTGATATCAGCAATCATATTAAAAATTCCTTAATCAAGTAAATAATAAATAAATGAAGAGGGTAAAAAACATAAAACAAATACTTCATGTTCATACCTTTCTTTCCCGAATAAATGCAGAGAAGAATCAGCGCCAATAGACCTGTCAGCTGTACTAGATTCAAATTAAAATACTCAATCCCTTTAGACAAAAACTCAAGCATGAAAAGCGCATAAACGGGCAGTGGATAAAGTAATGTTTTAATTTTGTTCCCTTTTGCATAAAAGAATGCAACAATAAATAATACGCCTGAATAGGACCAGTCTGAATTTAAAGAAATTGCAATCAAACATGCAATAATATACGGAAATATCACTATCCATTTGTGCTTGGATTTCTTTTTAAGCCATTCGGCAGCATATAATGATGCAACACCTAAAAAAATGGTGATTATGACATTTGAATGATTGTTAAACAGTAAATAATAAACAGGTTCTGAAATTAACGCAAATATTCCGAGTCTTAAAAGATATTTGGGAACACTCTTTGTCTTTTCAAAACCGACTGCTGCGAAATAAGCCATTATAGGCATTGTAAGTCGACCTATAGCTCTGAACCATATTGCTGATGGAAAAAAAACAGCACCCACATGGTCGAATACCATTGCTATTATCGCGATTATTTTTAATAAAAATGCAGACATTGCTTTTCCTCAAATTTTTTATAATATTATCATAATTTACGCGTAGTGTCAAGTAAAACTTTAAAAAATATTATTAATAACAGAAACCGACTTCATCAGTATTTCAACATTGAATAAAATTGTTACAAAATTAGGAAAATGGAACGAAAGGTCTTGACAAAAACAAATAATTGTTATATACTATCAAAGCTGATTGCAGGCGATGGATAATCGCCGTCAGCGTATTGCGGGATTGTGTAATGGTAGCACGGCAGACTCTGACTCTGTTTGTGAGGGTTCGAGCCCTTCTCCCGCAGCCATAAAAGTCTCTTTTGTTTCATGCAAAAGAGACTTTTTCAGTATAATGATTTAGTATTTAGTATTCGCTTGATTGTAATTGATAGGGGATTTTGTTATATGTCTTTATTATCTGCTGTTCATGAAGACGGTATTGTCTCATCTTACATAAAAAAACAAAAAAAATACGATATAGCAGTTATAGGCGGAGGCATTGCTGGTATATCAGCAGCATTGTCTGCAGCCAGACTCGGGAAAAAAGTAATATTGGCAGAAAGTTCTTATATTTTAGGCGGACTTGCAACAAGCGGTCTTGTAACTATTTATCTTCCATTATGCGACGGACTCGGTCGCCAGGTTTCATTCGGAATAGCTGAAGAACTGCTTAAACTCAGTATTAGTTATGGATTGGAAGGGGATTATCCTTCTGCGTGGCTGAATAACGATGAATGCAAAGTTTCAGTTAGAAAAAACAGCAGATATTTTACTCGATTTAATCCGCATGTATTTGCAATTCTTTGTGAAAAACTGCTTCTTGAAAACGGTGTAGAGATCATTTTCGGAGCAAAACTATATGAATTAAAAAGAAATTCAGATTGTGATACCATTTTATCTGTTTCATTACTTACAAATACCGATGCATATGAAATATTTGCAGATTCTTTTATCGACTGCACCGGAGATGCCTCGATTTTTTATCTTTTCGGAGCAGAAACAGCCTTACCTGAACATAAAAATGCGAATGCTGCATGGTATTACGAGGTTGTTGAGGGAGAATTTAAACTTAAACAAATCGGTAATTGCTCGTATATCTATTCAACGTCAGAATATCATGGTATTTCAGGGCTTGACAGTGAAGAAAATACGTCCGAAGTTATCGCTTCGCATTCAAGAATTATTGATGATTTTCTTAAGAACGGAAAAGTCTCTCGGAATCATGCAATAGGCACACTTCCTACAATACCTCAGATACGAATGTCAAGAATGATAAAAGGTGTATGCCGAATAAGTAAAAATGATGATAAAAAGTATGTTCAGTCAAGCGTAGGAATGTTTTCAAGCTGGCTTGAAAAGGGACCGGTATTTGAATTGCCGCTAGAATCTTTATATTGTTCGTCGATTAAAAATCTGTGCACTGCAGGCAGAAGCATTTCGGTAGATGGAGATGATATGTGGGATATAACACGAGTAATTCCCGTTTGTGCTGTAAGCGGAGAGGCAGCGGGTGTTCTTGCGGCAATATCTTCAGATTTTAAAATTGCTGATGTAAAATGTATTCAAAATGTTTTAACGGGCAGGGGAGTCAAACTTCATTTATCAGATCTGCCAAATTTATAATTTATTGTAATACAGGCATCATCCTTTTCGGATGATGCCTGTTTCATTTTTATTGTTTCAGCAATATTATGTTAACCGAATGCGGTTCAATTGCAATGTGACCCGTAAACGACATATTTTTGATCGTTTTAATACCAACATCTGTTTTTCCGATATCATTATACGAATCAACGTTATCACCGTTAACAGTATAAATATCCATGATACTTACTTTGTCATCAAGGAATGAAAGGTCGAAAGACTGCGTATGGACGGGATCCTTATTTATTGCTGCTACGGCATACTCTCCATTGTCATAGGATACTACAATATCAATGGTATCAACTGTTTTTGAAATACTTCCATCTTTTCCTGATAAAGTGGGAAAATCATTTTTCCATATATTCAGTATATTGTTTTTCATCAGATTTGCATATAGTTGAAAAACAAAATACTGAGGCCTTAATACTATTCCGTCTTTGTGTGTAAATATCGCGCCTCTTGTGTTTACAACAGGGGAGAAGCATGCCATTCCGACAATATCACAATTCCTGAGACATGTATTTAGGAAAGCTGCTGAAAAAACTGCATCGGCTATGTTGTAAGTCGAGTTTACATCGTTATTATCTCTTTGACCTAGAATTTCATTATTATAATAATCATCACGGTTTGAGATGATTTTTTCTTTTTCATCAAGTGAACGGATATTCATTGTGTTTGGATGATACCATCCCCTTAAATTCCACTCATCATATGCAATCTTTATTCTGTTTTCAAAACCAAGTGCTGAAAGAAAAGCACGTGCCCTGTCGATATTGTCATTTATGTCTTTGCCTGTTCTGAGCATCAATGTATTGTAGTCATTATTCTTTAAACCGTTCGTTGAACCTTCAAAATAACTGTGCATCGAAATCCAGTCAAGATACTGACCGGCTTTTCTTAACAGGTTTATGTTCCAGTCAAGGTTGTTTATGGAGGCGGCTGAAAGTTGGATCGTCGGGTCAGCACGAAGCATCATTTTTGCTGATTCAGCAACAAGTCGTCCCCATTCTTCCGATTCTTTGGCTCCGATTTCCCATCCTCCATAGTTTTCGTTTCCTATGCTCCAGTATTTTACATTAAAAGGCTCATTATTACCGTTTGCAATACGTTGTTTCGCAAAACGTCCCATTTCTTTTATGTTACAGTATTCTACCCAGTCACTCATTTCCTCAGCAGTTCCGGTACCGGCATTGGTGCATATATATGGTTCACATCCGATTTTACGGCAAAGTTTAATAAATTCATCTGTTCCGAACTGGTTTGATTCTTCAACAAGCCATGCCTTATCGTATGACGGAATCCTGCTTTTACCTACGCCGAATTTCCACTTGTAATCCGACACAAAACATCCGCCCGGCCAACGAATTACAGGTGTTTTGATTGCTTTCAAGGCGTCAATTACGTCTTCGCGAAATCCGTCTTCATCTGCAAATTGAGATTTAGGATCAAATATACCTCCGTAAATCTGTCGATGAAAATGTTCAAGAAAATGACCGTAAATCATTGGATTTGCTTTACCCGCAGATTGTCTTTTATCGATTATCACTTTCATAATATCTCTCCTTAATAATGTAATTATTCATTTTCGCTGTATATACCAATAAACGCCAGTGTAGGTTCTTTCCTTGAATCCGTGATTCTTATCCTTATACAATCGGTCTTTACTCCATTCATTTTTACAATGCGCTTATAACCAACAACTGTTCCGTTATAGCAGTTGTTAAAAATACCGCTTTCGTTGATATCGACTGAAAAACTTTCAATTCTCTGACTGTAAAGTATGTTTTCTTTCAGCACTATATTGCTCAAATAAATGGAACTATCAAATTTAATAGTTATCACGGGATTTACGACACCTTCTTCGGGAGAATAAAAAATGTCGTAATTGTCTGTTAGAACACTGTTTATCGGATGATCAGGTGATTCGCTGTCTGCAGTAATTACTGCTGATTTCAAAAGATTATTACTAAAAGATTTTTTAAGATAATCGCCGATTTCTTCAAGTCTTTTAACATCATTTTCATGTAAAATTCCTTCATTTGTTGGTGGAACATTCAAAAGAAATGTTGCATTTCCGCCGACAGAATTATAGTAGATTTTGATCATGTCGACAAGAGGACGTACTTTATCGTTTTCACTTTTATGCCAGAACCAACCAGGGCGAATCGATGTGTTTACTTCCGCTGGATACCAAACAAAATTATCTTCACCCGCCATGACTTCTCTGCTGCCAAGGTCTATATCGCTTGATTTGATAATTCTTGTCCTGAACTCCGTGTCGTCTTCTTTTTGACTATTTTCGGCTGTTTTTTCAGCATCCACCAATCTGCCGGGTACAACGCTCCATTCTGAAGGCCGCGTATGTCCTGCTTCATTCCCGCACCATCTTACATCTGGTCCGCAAACTGCAATGCAGGCATTCGGTTGTGTTTTTCTGATAACATCGTCATATCTCTGCCAATCGTACACCTGCTTTTTTCCATTTGGACCTTCTCCGCACGCACCGTCAAACCATACGGTAAATAATTCTCCGTATTGGGTAAGAAGTTCTGTAAGCTGCGAAACAAAATAATCGTCATATTCTTTTCCTTTACCGTATAGGGTGCAGTGCCTGTCCCATGGAGAAAGGTATATTCCGAACTTAAGACCGTATTTTCTGCAGGAATCAGCTGCCTCTTTAACGATATCTCCGTTGCCGTTTTTATATGGTGAATTCTTTACTGAGTGTTCGGTAAATCTACTTGGCCATAAGCAAAATCCGTCATGATGTTTGCAAGTAAGGATCATTCCTTTCATTTCGGCAGCTTTGAATGATTTTGCCCATTGATCAGTATCGAGCTTTACGGGATTAAAAATTACGGGATCTTCTGTTCCGTCTCCCCATTCTCTGTCAGTAAAAGTGTTTACTGTAAAATGGATGAAACCGTAAAATTCAGTTTGCTGATGTTCAACCTGCCTTGGGGTAGGAACTGTTTTTATAAGCCTTTCATCAAGTGTCATAATGCTTCTCCGATATTATCTTTGTAAAAAACTTTTTATTTACAAGAATGCGGCGATATAAACCGCCGCGTTTTGTTGTAAAATATTTAATTTGCCGGTTTTAATGACTGTATAACGGGAGCGTCAGGATCAATTAGCGTGCCGAAAGAATATCCCTTTGCTATCAATCCTTCGATTATTTCTGGTAATGCTGCAACCGTTGTTCCTTTTGTGTTTGTATCATGCATAAGTATGACAGCTCTGTCCATTGTTGAACGAGCAAGAACATTTGACAATATTGTATCTTTGGAAGCGCCCTTTGAACTGTCGGCATCTCCGCTGTTGACATTCCAGTCATAATATTGCATTCCGAGATCCGAGAGCGCGCTTATAGCCTGCTGCATTATATCTTTATTGTAATTCTTATGAACAGTGTTGTTCGAACCTCCGGGAAAACGGAAAATAACAGGGGTATAACCTGTAACTTGTCTGATCTTTTCATTGAGTCTGTTCACTTCGGAAATAAACCCGTCACGTGAAGTGTATACGTCATCGTATTCATGCGAATATGTGTGGTTTCCTATAGCATGTCCTTCATCGTAGATCCGCTTGTACTTTTCATCGCTGTTGCCTTTCCAGTTCGGGAAAAATGTAGCTTTAACATTGTATCGTGCAAGTATGTCAAGTATTTCATTCGTATATTTGGAAACGCCGTCATCAAAAGTTAAATATGCTACTTTTTTACTTTCAGAGGACGAACTGCTTTGCTTCTGTGACGCAATCTGACGTGACAGTTCTGCATTTCTTTCGCTGAGAGATTTATTTGTACTCCGAACAGTTTCAAGATCTTTGGAAATTTCGGAAATTTCTGCACTCAAATCGCTTTTATCTTTTGTGAGCTGTTCGATCTGAGATTGAAGCGATGTAACAGTCGTCTGATATTCCTGAGTATCTGCATTGAGTTTCTCATAGTCTGTTCTCAGAGTCTCATTCTCCGATGTGAGCGCGGTTATTTCTGACTGAAATGAAATTCTCTCATTAGTCATTTCTGTGAGATTATTACGCAGATCGTCAATCTGTTTTTTTAGCAGATTGATTTCTTGAGAGGACGATATAGAAGTGAAGAGCACAAATCCAAGTGCGAAAATCAACAATAATGCAAAAACAAAGGTCAATGTTCGAAACAATTTGAGCTTTTTCTTCATTTTTCCTTTTTTGGGACGAGAAAATTCAGATTCCATTTATTATTCTCCGTTTTTATAATGTTGTAATCGCTCAATAAAATTAATATGCCTTTCCCCATACTACCATATGTTTTGCAGGACGGCCGCAAATAGGGCAGACATCTCCTAAGTGTTCCTGTTCAAATGGAATACATCTTGATCCTACTCCGTAGGTATCTTTGACGGCTTTTTCACATACTTCATCGCCGCACCACATCATTTTAATAAATCCGTTCTTTTGTGATGTGATTTCTTTCAGTTCATCTGCAGTATGTGCGATATAAGTCATACTGTCTCTGCGTGTTTTTGCCTTGTTGTAAAGTCCCTTCATAATGTCGTCAAGCATATCTGAAACTGAAGAGGGGAGATTGTCAATAGAAAGCGTTGTTTTTTCTCCGTTATCTCTTCGTGCGACTACAGCAACATTGTTTTCAATATCTCTTGGACCTATTTCTATTCTAAGAGGAACACCTTTCATTTCGTATTCGGAATACTTCCATCCAGGAGAGTTGTCACTGTCGTCGAGTTTTACTCTGATACCTGCATTTTCAAGCTCTGAATATATTTCTTTTGCTTTATCAATAACGCCGGGTTTATGCATTGCAACAGGTATGATTACTGCTTGGATAGGAGCAATTCTCGGAGGAAGAACAAGTCCGCTGTTGTCGCCGTGAACCATAATTATTGCACCGATGAGACGAGTGGTAACACCCCATGATGTCTGATACACATATTGGAGAGTGTTGTTTTTGTCGGCATACTGAATATTGAATGCTTTTGCGAATCCGTCTCCGAAATAATGCGACGTTCCTGCCTGAAGACAAACTCCGTCATGCATAAGTGCCTCGATTGCATATGTGGCTTCTGCACCGGCAAATTTATCGCTTTCGGTTTTTCTTCCTTTGATAACAGGAATAGCAAGACAGTTTTCGCAAAAATCAGCGTAAACATTTAGCATACGTTCTGTTTCTTCTATCGCTTCTTTTGCAGTGGCATGCGCTGTATGACCCTCCTGCCAGAGAAATTCACGTGATCTCAAAAACGGACGGGTAGTTTTTTCCCAGCGAACTACCGAACACCACTGATTGCAAAGTCTGGGAAGATCTCTGTGTGAATGGACCGTATGAGCATAGTATTCACAGAAAAGTGTTTCTGATGTCGGTCTTACACAAAGTCTTTCTGCAAGAGGTTCGTTCCCTCCCATTGTAACCCATGCAACTTCTGGAGCAAATCCTTCAACATGGTCCTTTTCCTTCTGAAGCAGACTTTCGGGGATAAACATCGGCATATATACATTTGTATGTCCTGTCGCCTTGAACATACCGTCAAGGATTTTCTGAATATTCTCCCAGATAGCATAGCTGTAGGGCTGAAGAATTATGCAGCCTTTTACTGACGAATAATCAATAAGGTTAGCTTTGGTAACTATATCCGTATACCATTTTGCGAAATCATCATCCATTGATGTTATTTCTTTTACAAGTTTGTCCGCCATTTTTTTACATATCCTTTAGTTAAAATAAAAATGTATTATTTTCTTTGTTTTTTAGTATTATACATCATAAATCCCAAATTGTCAACAACTGTATCATAAAATGTTTGTAAACTTGTCGTAATTTTGCATTAATTATTTATTGCAAAAATTCATAATATTTGATATACTAATTATAAACAAAAATAACCTGTCTGGAGGTTAATGCAAATGAAAAAATCACTAAAGCGTCTGTTTCAGTGCTTTGCGGTTGTTCTTATGCTCACGCTTATAGTAGGCTGCGGCAAAAGTGTAACCGTATTCACAGAAAACGGCGAATGGAAGAGCGATACGGTGTCGAGAAATAAACTCAACCCTACAACAACGCTTGTTTCATATCCCGATGCAGACAGCGCAAAAAATGCGGACATTAAGGAGTCTTCTTATTATCTCTCCCTTAATGGAACATGGGATTTTACATTTACAACAAATAATTCTTATGTTCCCGCAGATTTTATGAAGACAAATTTTGTTTATCCTGATCCCAACGAAGAAGTTCTTACCGCTAGTAACACTCAGATTCTTTACTGGGACACTATTGAGGTTCCATCAAACTGGGAACTCTCAGGATACGGCACCCCTGTATATACCGATTCAAAATATGCATGGGGAACTTCCTTAAGACCAAACAATGTTCCTGAAACCAATAATGAAATCGGCCTTTACAGAACAAAAGTCACGATCCCCGAAGACTGGGACGGACGCGAAGTTTTCATCACATTTGAAGGCGTTGCATCTGCGTGCTATGTATATGTAAACGGTTATATGGTAGGTTACGGTGAGGATGCGTTTACAAACAAATCATTCTGGATTACCGACTATCTTGAAAAAGGCGAAAATACAATTGCAGTTAAAGTATATAAATATTGCTATTCTTCATGGCTTGAAGCTCATGACTCCGTAAAGCTCGGTGGTATATTCGGAGATGTTTATCTCTATTCAACACCAAATGTTTACATTAGAGATATATCCATCGATCCTGGACTCGACAATCAGCTTGAAAACTCATTGATGCAGATTGAAGTTGATGTCGCAACATTTGATCCCGCTCCCTCTGGCTACACCCTCGAAGTAGCTCTTTACGATAAAGACGGCAATGTATATGTTGCCAACAGACAGCTGGGCTCAGAAATACAGTTTGGCGTCAGCAAAGTAGGCAACTCATATGTTGCAGCTTGCGGCGGTCGTCTCCCTGTTTCCGCTCCTGAAAAATGGACTGCAGAAACCCCGAATCTTTATACTGCTGTATTTACGCTTAAAGATGCAAAAGGCGAAGTCGTTGATATTGTCAGCACACAGTATGGTTACATTTCTACAGGATTTACATATGATGATGACGGAAATCAGACCTTTGTCGTAAACGGCGAGCCTATAACGCTTTATGGTGTTGTATACAATGAATTCAGCTCTGAAACAGGTAATGCCGTTTCTTATGAAATCAAAGAGCAGGATGTTTTAAGAATGAAGGCAATGAACATTAATGCTGTTCGTTCTCCCGGTATCCCGTTCTCTAATGACTTTATTTCTCTCTGTAATAAATACGGTCTGTATATTGTTTCAGATATGAACTTACAGTCAACTCCGTATTCTAATAACGGAGAAGCTACGATTCCCGGCGATCAGTCGATCTGGCAGAGCTCTCTTGTTGACCGTCTAGTAAATGTTATTGAAAGAGATAAAAATAACCCCAGCGTTATTATGTGGGCGCTCGGTAATGAAAGCGGCAAAGGATCCAACTTCAAAAATCTTCGTGACTTCCTCCAGGGCGAAGACAATAGGATGATCTTATATGATGGAGATTCATCATACAGTGATATCGTTGTTGCTATTGATTGGGATTTTTCGAAGATCGAAGAAAATATAAATGATCCTTCCATTAAAAAACCTGTAATTCTTCAATCTTATACCATGAGTTATCTTGAAAGTACCGGTAACATCAATACTTACGTTGATTATATCGACAAGAACTCAAGAATCCTCGGCGGTTTCTTCAATTACTGGGTAGACAGAGCTCTCTTCTGGCCCACAGACTCAGCAAATTCAAGTGTTATTCTTTCCGAAACACCTTACTCCAAATACCCCGAACTTTATACTCTTTCTTGGCCGGGAACATGGGGCGAAAGTGTTTCAGACGGAACGATCGCTCTTTCGGGCGTATTAAATGCCGACAGAACAGTTCAGTCAGATGGATATGAACTCAAAAACGCTTATTCTCCGATTAAAATTACTCCCAATGATCTTTCCTCAGGCTCTTTCACTGCGGAAAACAAAAATTATTTTATCAATTTTGAAGACAATTATTCAATCAAGTATGAAATAGTTGCAGACGGAAAAGTGGCCTCTTCGGGCGAAGTTTCCGGATTGACACTTGCGCCTCGTGAATCCAAGGAATTTACCGTCAATTACGGTTCATTCAAGGCAAATACTGAATATTTCCTCAATATTTTTGTGGAGTCCAAGAATAAAGAGGATTGGACAGACGCGCTTTCCGGAAATGTTTACTTTAAACAGTATGATCTTACCGGTTTTGCCACTTTACCCAAGACAGGTGCTGTTAAGAATTCAAACGGCGATGCTCTTTCTCTTACAATTATTCAGAAGCCTTCAATTGATGCAACACTTCTCGATATCGTATCAGGCGACTTCTATGTAACAAACAATGCTGAAAGAAAACTCAGTGAAATTTATGACTGTAAATATGTTCTTACCGAAGTCAATAACTACTGGACTAATCCGCGTCCAGTTTCGATTTCAGAAGGAACGATTGATCTGGATGTTCCGGCTTATACGAAGAACGTTAAACTACATATCGATTACAATACTCCTCAAAAAGCTGTAAACAATGGTAACTATGCTCTGACTATCACATTTACTCAGAAAATTGATCTTGGTGATATACCCGCAGGTTACCAGCTTAAATGGGTATTTGACGCTGCATACTTTGGTCAGGAACTTCCGTTCGAAGTCGATCCTGCAAGAACTCCGACTCCGATTCTTGACGAAGAGGGTAATCAGATGAAGGATGAAAACGGTAATCCGATGTATTTTTATCCTGATGTTGAGCCTGAATTCGAATATGAAGAAGAATGGGAAGAAGAATTTGACGATTATACGCCATATATTCTTATTGAAAATGATCTCGTTTCTGTGGAAGTAAACGCTGAAACAGGTCGCATCATGTCTGTATATTATAATGACAATCTTATTCTTAAAAATGCTCCGAGATTCAGCATAACAAGAACTCCTACAGGAGGCGACTCATACTCTGAGGTCACAGGACCAAATTACAATGTAATCAGTAGAGTAACAAATAACCAGTATCTTCGCGATTATATCGATATAGAAAAAGTTGCTGATAATCATTACCGTCTCGGTCTTGATCTTTCATGCGTATCAAATGATTACGCTCTGTACAGCAGTGAAACAAGCAGCGCTGATCTTACGATGTATTACGATATATACGGAGACGGTGAAATTGTTGTAAGCTACGCATACGATCCGTCGATATATGTCGGCATTCCGATGAATATCTCCACAATTGCGGACCTTCCTCAGACATTCTCTGAATACACATGGTACGGCAGAGGTCCCGGTGCAAGTTATCCTGACAAGCTTGCAGATACTCAGATCGGTGTATACGAACAGTCTGTTGTTGCTCTTACAAATGCAAATTACTATATCAAAAATAATGTAGGAGATAAATCTGAAGCAAGATGGGTCGCTCTTGAAGATTCCGAAACAGGAATGAAGCTGCTATTCACCAGTGATACTTCTAATTTTGCTTTCAACGCTCTCTCCAGCTCAGGCAGCACCAGTGTTCGTATAATAGCAAAGCAGAGAGGTGCTTCTGCAGGTAACCTTACAGATTCAGAATACTATGTTGATCCTTCTATTATAATTCCCGGAGAAATTACTGAATTCTCTTACAGAATTATACCTCTTGATGAAAAACAGAATCCCGCTGCAGTTGCTGTAACATCAAATCCTGTTGATATGCCTCATGTTAAAGACAGATCGATCATCAGCGGCGGAAACTATTCTATTCTTTCTTCTACAAAAGCCGGTTCATATCTTACATCCGGTCTTGAAATTGCTCCGGGTACAGAAAGCACAAATCAGCTCTGGATCTATGAAAAAGACAATGATACCGGACAAACTACTACATTCAGACTTAAGAGTCTTGAATACGGTAAATATCTCAGCCAGCTAAACATCAGCGGAAATATGCCGAGTATTGATGCAGGACTTGTAGATTATGATTATGAAGTTGACGGACATTACTGGACCAACCTTGGTCATAGTGCCCTTAACTCAAATATTTTCTCTGTTGGTGTCAACTGGTCATTCCAGCCTCTTGCTCCGACTATGGGATGTCGTGTCGCATTATTAAGACAGCCTAAGGAAACAGATCTTAATTCCGCATGGACCATAGAGTATGTTGACGAAGAAAATTCAATAGTTCGTCTTAAAAATACCGGTACAGGATATTATATGTCTGTAATCGACGAAATGTCATTCAGAACCATTCTCGGCCAGATCCAGAATGACAGGATCAGAAATTATGATCCTACAATCAAATGGAACAACATCCAGGATCTTGAAAGAGAACCTTATGCACCTGATTTTATCGATCCCAACTGGGCATATTCCGATAAGTACATCACTCAGTGGGAACTTCTTCCCGGAACAACTCAGCATTGGACCTTTACAAACGTCGGCGGTGATTATTACACCATAACCAATGTTGATTCCGGTCTTGCCCTTACTCTTGATGGAGATGTTGTCAGTGAAACCGCAAATAAAAACGCAGATAATCAGACTTGGCTTGTAACCGAGCACGATGGACTATTCTCTATCACAAACAAGAGCAATGGTTATGCTCTCGGAATCGC
>JAEEGI010013558.1_pt1 | contig 17277 bp, 16 predicted proteins | sample 8958751 | NCBI WGS metagenome assembly JAEEGI01 (sample SAMN16246545, study PRJNA631951) | gut metagenome | biome: gut microbiome; feature: rumen; material: KS-attached | host: Bos | place: Iran: Karaj | collected 2018-10
AAGATATACATCGGCTCTGTGAGATCTTCCTATGTCGCCAGAGATGATGAGAAATTAAGGATCACGTTCGATGAGGATCTGCGTTACCGGATACAGGATCTTTCTTTTTCCAGAAGCATAGAAGACAGAAAACTGTGTGATCGGATCGTGATGGAACTCAAGGTTGCCGGAGCGATGCCGCTGTGGCTGAGTGCCATACTGGATGAAGTAAAGGCCTATCCGAGAGGTTTCTCGAAGGTCGGAACGGCATTTGAAAACGAAATAGGAAGGAGTGTAACATTATGACTAATATATTCGCAAGCATATTCACAGGTCAGCTGACCCTGGGTCAGTTCGTACTGGCGATCACTGCCAGCATGATCATGGGGCTGATCCTGTCATTGGTATTCATGTACAGGAATACCTATACAAAATCGTTCATATCAGCACTGATCCTGATCCCGGCAGCGGAGACAGTGGTCATCATGCTGGTAAATGACAATCTGGGCACAGGTCTGTCCGTTGCCGGTTCCTTTGCCCTGATCCGTTTCCGTTCCGTCAAAGGCAATGCCAGGGAGCTGGTGGCGGTATTCATCGCCATGACGATCGGCATCGTCTGCGGTACAGGCTATGTCGCTCTGGCAGGCGTATTCACGCTCTTGTTATGTGCAGTAATGTTTGTGCTGAATCTGACCGGTTTCGGAAATGTTTCTGAGAATGAAAGATATCTCAAGATCACGATCCCCGAATCGCTCAATTACGATGAAGTATTCAATGATGTTCTTGAATGCTATACAGGCAGATATCAGCTGGAATCGATCAAGACACTGACGCTTGGTTCCCTGTTCAGACTGGAATACAGCGTCACGATGAAAAATGTCTCTGATGTCAAGAAGATGATCGATGAGCTCAGGACGAGAAACGGCAATCTGGAGATCATGTGCGGAAAGCCGGCAGTCAACAGAGAGGAATTATAATCATGAAGAAACTATTAATATTAATGACCGGACTGCTTCTGCTATGCGGATGCAGCACGGTCATTCCGGACAATGTCAAAGCAGACGAGAATACGACAGATACACACAATCTCAGTTTCAGCAGTGAAGAACTTGACGGAAGCTATGAGATCAACGGTTCGACCTATATCTCTTTAGAGAATGAAGATGTGACGATTGCCAAAGGCGGGACCTACATTCTGGAAGGAACGATGGAGAATGCCGGCATCATCGTTGCCGTGGACGACAGTGAAGATGTGCAGCTTGTCTTGAACAACGTGACCATTCATTCCGGTGATTTTGCGGGTATTTATATCATCAGCGGTGATGAGATACTCATTACACTGGCAGAAGGAAGTGTCAATACGATCTCTGATTCCGGCACTTATACCCAGATCGACAGCAACAATGTCGATGCCCTGATCTATTCTAAATCGGATCTGGCCATCAGCGGCACAGGCACGCTGAATCTGGAATCTTCTTTCAATCACGGTATCGTCTCCAAGGATGATCTAATCATAGCCGGCGGAACCTATAATATCTCGGTTGCCGGACAGGGGCTCAGCGGCAAAGACTGTCTGATGATCTATGACGGCACTTTCAATATCAGTTGTGGCAAGGATGCGCTGAAGTCTGACAACAGTGAAGATGAAGACCGCGGTTACATTACCATCGTTGGTGGAGACTTTGTGATCAGCAGCGATGCTGACGGTATCTATGCATATCGTTGCATCAGTATTGAAGGCGGTACATTCGATATCACGACCGTGAAGTCTGCAAACGCCGATTCTTACAAAGCGATCAAATCGGACAATCTGATTACGATATCCGGCGGTGAGATCAGGATCGATTCAGCCGATGACGGCGTTCATTCGGATAATGAGATTGTAATCAGTGGCGGTACGATTCAGATCGAATCGGATGATGACGGGATCCACGCTGACGGAAAGGTACAGATCGACGGAGGAAACATCACGATCAGTGCCCATGAAGGCATCGAAGCGACTTATGTGCTGATCAATGACGGTATCATCAGTATCTCTGCTTCCGATGACGGCATCAATGCGGCACAGAAGGTGAAAACTTATACAGCAACGATCGAGATCAACGGCGGTTATGTGACCATCGTCATGGGACAGGGCGATACCGACGGTCTTGATTCCAACGGCTATATCTATATCAACGGCGGTACAGTCGATGTAACGGGCATGAATACCTTTGATGCGGAGATCGCACAGGAATTCAACGGCGGTACAGTCATCGTCAACGGCGTGGAAGTCGATGAACTGCCTGAAGATATGATGTCAGGCGGCTTCGGAGGCTTTCCGGGATTCAACGGAGAAAAGTCCGGAGAGAATAATAACGAAACTCCTCCGGGATTCAACGGTGAAAAACCGTCAGAGGGATCTGACGGTTTTGCCCAGCCCGGATTTAACGGAGGGAAAGAAGGCGGCTTTGAACAGCTGCCTCCTGACTTTCCGGATGATGAGGAACACCACGGACATTTCCCGGGTGGTCATTAAAGCCTTCGGGCTTTTTTTGTATCTGTTTTGACGGTCTATAAAAAGATGTATAATAAAGTGTAAAGGTAAGGGAAATGAGCGAATTAAAAGATTTCAAATGTCCTAACTGCGGAGGCCGTTTAGAGTTCGATACAAAGACTCAGAAACTGAAATGTCCTTACTGTGACGGTACCTTTGATCCCGAGATCTTTGATGAGGGAAACAACTATACAGTGAGCTCAGAGCGCTGGGAAGACGACAATATCGTCGTCTATACCTGTGAGTCCTGCGGCGGTACAATCATGGCGGACAAAGATACGGCAGCGAGCAGCTGTCCGTACTGCGGCAATCCGGTGGTTATGGTTTCCAATGTCAGCGGCATCTACAAACCGAAGAAGGTCATTCCTTTCTTATTGGATAAAAAACAGGCGAAGGAAAGATACAGACAGCATCTCAAGGGAAAGGTCCTGCTTCCGGCGAAATTCAGAAGCGAGGCTGTCATCGATGAGATGAAGGGCATCTATGTGCCATACTGGCTGTTCGGCGGCAAGGCCAATGCCAGGATGTGGTTTGATGCGACAAAGGTGAGACACTGGAACGAAGGCGAATATATGTGCACCGAGACCAGTTACTATAAACTGTTCCGCTCCGGTGCAGTGCGTTTTGCAGGCGTTCCGGTGGATGCTTCTACAAAAGTGGATGATGCATTGACGGAATCGATCGAGCCTTTTGATCTTGACAAGGCAAAAGATTTCAACGATTCCTATCTGGCAGGTTATTTTGCGGATAAATATGATATTTCTGCGGAAGAATCCAGGCAGAAGGCCAACAGCCGTATCGCCAATTCCACATCGTCCCTGTTCTCATCGACGACGGGCATGTATGATACCTGTATTCCTTCTTCTTCGACGATCTCGATCTCGCAGGGAAGCCAGGATTACGTGATGTATCCCGTATGGCTGCTGAACGTCGATTACGAAGGAAAGAAATATACCTTTGCGATGAACGGTCAGACCGGCAAGTTCGTCGGCGATCTGCCTGTGGACAACGGAAAACTGATCGGCATCTCGACGGGCGTGTTTGCGGGTGTGACGCTGCTTGTGAGCGTGATACAGTATCTGCTGTATCTGGTGAGGTGATGATATGAAGAGAGTAATGAAATCACTGATCCTGATACTGCTGACGGCTTTATCTGTATGCAATGTATCTGCGGCTGAAAATCATGTGTATATCTCTGATTACGAAGACTACATGAGTCAGAAGCAGTATGATGACCTCAACGAGGACCTGCAGCACATCAGGGAAGATTATGACATCGATATTTATTTCATCTACGACACTTCGATCCCTAACAGCGAAGACAGTGTAAAGAAATATGCGGAAAAATATGTAGAGGATCATGCGGGTGCCGCCAATACAGTAGCGATCGTCATGAGCGAAAGCAGTTACCATGTCGCTGCCAGGGGTTCGGCTCAAACCGAAGTGTTAAACCGCTCGGATGTGATCTGGGATCGTTTCTATTCCAGGGCTTCCGATATATCGGCTTCCGATCCCAATGCCTTCTATGAGGGCATCGTCAACTGTTACCAGTATGTCGTGAAGCTTGTCAATGAGAAAGTCTACCAGAGCGATGCGCCGGTCGCAGTGAAGAAGGCGCTGGTCAACGACTACGCGGATCTGCTGAGCGATGCGGAGGAGGAGAAGCTCAACCGCAAGCTGCAGAAGATCAAGGATAAATACGGTTTTGATACCGTCATCGTCACGACCAACTCACTCAACGGCATGTCGGCAGGTGATTACGCCGATGACTTCTACGATTACAGCCAGTACGGTCAGGACGGTCTGCTGTTCCTGCTGGATATGGGAGATCGTACCTGGTATGTCTCGACAAAAGGGAAGGCGATCGATTATTTCACCGATTACGGCATCGATGAGATCGTCGATGAGATGATGGATGATCTGGGTGATGCGAAGTACTACGACGCCTTCGTATTGTACGGCGATCGGGTCGAGGAGTACATCATCAACGGCAACAAGGGCGATATCATCGACAACAACAACCAGAAAGAGAAGAAGAGCGTCTTCGGTGCACTCAATGTCGGTATCTCGGCGATCGTCGGAGCGATCTCTTCGCTGATCACTTCTCTGTCTCTAAAGGCAAATATGCGCAGCGTATCCAGGCAGCATTATGCGAGAAACTATATCGTGAACAACAGTTTCTACATCAACGGTGCTTCGGATATGCTGGTGAACAGACACGTCACCAGGACGCACCGTCCAAGACGTGATGATTCCATGAACCACTCCGGCCCGTCATCATTCGGCGGAGGCGGTTCACATGTACACACTTCTTCAAGTGGTTCTACCCATGGCGGACATGGCGGACACTTTTAGAATAAATAATTAAATCAAAGGAGGAATAAAAATGGGTTTAGTTAAAGCATTGGCCGGTTCCGTCATCGGCACGGTCTTAGACACTTGGAAGGATTATTTCGTCTGTGATTCGCTGAATAACGATACTCTGATGGTCAAAGGCACCAAGAGAGGCTTCGGCGGTTCAGGTGAAGTCATCACCAACGGTTCCGGTATTGTCGTCAACGAAGGACAGTGTGCTCTTGTTGTGGAAGAGGGCAATATTCTGGAAGTTGCTGCAGAGCCGGGTAACTACACATTCGATTCATCGCTGTCTCCGTCCATCTTCGACGGCGGTCTTGAGGGTCTGAAGGCTTCCTTCAAAGAGGCTGTCGACAGATTCACATTCGGCGGTGAAGTCAACAAGTCTCAGCGTGTTTACTATGTCAACACCAAGGAAATCATGGACAACCGTTTCGGCACATCCACTCCGATCCCGTTCAGAGTCGTATTCGATCCCTCAACAGGTTCCGAAGTCGAGATCTCTGTCAGATGCAACGGTGAATTCTCATTCAAGATCGTTGATCCGGTCGTCTTCTATCAGAAAGTCGCCGGAAACAAGGCTGCCAGATATGACAAGGATGAACTGCTTCCGATCATGAAGTCGGAAATGCTGGATGCGCTCAATCCTGCATTCGGCAGACTGGCTGCCCAGGGCATCCGTTATTCCGAACTGCCTTTGCATACAGCTGAGATCAAGGAAGCTTTGAGAGAAGCTCTGAAGTATGACTGGGAAGAGAAGAGAGGTATCGCTTTTGAGTCGCTGACCATCAATTCCGTCACGATTCCGGAAGCTGATGCGGAAAAGATCAAGAACATCCAGTTCTCTGCCATCAATAAGGATCAGGCTACGGCCAACGCTACGATCATCACGGCAACTGCCGATGCGATCAGGGATGCAGCCAACAACGCTAACGGCGCTGCGACCGGTTTCATGAATGTCAATATGGCGACAAACACCGGTTCACAGTTCCTGCAGGGCAATAACGGCGCTGCTCAGGGTGGTGGCGGATACTGCCCATTCTGCGGCGCAGCACTTCCTGCAGGCGCAAACTTCTGCCCGAACTGTGGCAAAGCACTGCACTAGATTTAAAGAAAGTCTCATGAAAACCGCAGAGTGATCTGCGGTTTTTCTATGAGAAAAGGGAATAATCTGTTATTATTAAAGTGCAAATGAAATTCACGGATATTTTGGCAGTTCTGAGCGGTCTGGCCATCTTCCTCTATGGCATGGAGGTCATGGGGAGTGGCTTCAAGCACATGGCCGGAGGCAAACTGCAGGACGTACTGGAAAAGCTGACGAAGAAACCGATCGTTGCCTTGCTGGCAGGTATGCTGGTGACGGCGCTGGTCCAGTCTTCGGGAGCGACGACGAGCATGCTTGTCAGTTTTGTCAACGCCGGGATCATGCGGGTCGAGCAGACAGTCTATGTCATTCTCGGCAGCAACATCGGCACGACGATCACCGGCCACCTGATGGCACTGGACGTAGGCCTGGTAGCTCCGTTCCTGGCCTTTATCGGCGTCTGTCTGATCATGTTTGTCAAGAACGACAGACTCAATGCAATCGGCGAGATCATGATGGGTCTGGGCTTCGTCTTTATCGGCATGGATACAATGTCCGGAGGTCTGAAGCCTTTGGGCAACATGCCGTTTTTCCTGAATCTGCTCTCGAACATGCAGAATCCGATCTTTGGCATCATGGTCGGTTTTGTTCTGACAACGATCGTGCAGTCGTCAAGTGCATCGCTGGGTATCATACAGTCTCTTGCCAAGAGTAACCTTGTTGCAATTCAGGACGTCATGTTCTTCAACTTAGGCCAGAACATCGGTTCCTGCACGACGGCGATGCTGGCATCACTGAGTTTCAACAGGGATGCCAAGCGCGTGTCGATCATCAACCTGACGTTCAACATTGTGAATGCCGTCCTGTTTACGATCCTGTATTCGTTCCTGCCTTTTGACAGGTGGTATCAGATGATCGCTCCGGGCAATGTCGTGAAACAGATCGCAATGATGCATACGTTCACCAATGTCGTGACCGGTCTGGTCTGTTTCCCGTTTGCCAAGGCACTCGCAAAGATTGCTTATTTCTTCATTCCCGACCAGGGAACGGAGAAACATCTGCAGCCTGAAGTCGAACCGACGGTCAAGACAGAAAACAATACTGCGTTCAACATCTTCTCGATCAACATTGAAATGGCCAATATGTTCGATCTTGTTCAGGAAAGTATCCAGAGAGGTCTTGTAGCGCTGCTTGAACATTATTCCGAGATCGAACGGATCAGGGAGAATGAAAACAAGGTCAACCAGATCAACAAGGGCATCTCCCGCAACCTGCTGCTGCTGATGGCCAGCAATACCAATATGGAGGAATCAAGGCAGGCTGCTTCATTGTTTTCGATGAATGTCGATATGGAACGGATGAGCGATCATGCGATGAATATCGCTGAGGCCGGTGAGGATATGATCGGCAATGACCTGTCTTTCTCGGTTGAGACTTACGATGAACTGCATGAGCTCTCGGAGATACTGTTTAATTCGCTGCATCTGATTAATCAGATCATCGAATCGGATAACAGGGAACTGTTTACGCTGATCAGAAAGAACGAAGAACAGATCGATGAATTATGCTTCCGTTACCGTGATGTTGAGATCGAAAGGATCAAAAATAACCGGGACGAAACAGAATCCGGTGTGATTTATTCGGAACTGCTGATCGATATCGAAAGGATCGGCGATCACATCATGAATATAGCGGAAAATCTTTGTGAAAGATATGAAGGCCAGTAAATGGCCTTTTCATATAACGAGAATGTTCGTAAATCCCCTGAAGAAAGCGAGGTAACAATGCAGTATAACGGAGGATATCTTATCGGGCAGATCTACAAACTGACGGGCAGAAGGGCAAATGAGCTGCTGAAGAAGGAAAAGGTCAGCGACATCAATGCCGCCCAGGGAATCATCATTTATTCGCTCTATGACAGAAAGTGCATGAGCATCAGGCAGATCGGCGAGGCGACAGGATTTGCGAAGACGTCCCTGACTTCCATGCTGGAAAGGATGGAACAGCAGGGACTGATCGAAAAGACGGAGAATTCCAAAGACCGCCGAAGCACACTGGTGAAACTGACACCGAAGGCACGACGGCAGAAAAAGCGCGTCGACAGGGTCCTGGAGATCGTGAATGATGAACTTTACAGAGGTATGAAGGAGAGCGAGATCCTGCGTTTCGAAAAGACGCTGGAGAAGATCCTGCATAACCTGGAGACAGATGGGGAAGACTGATCTTCATCCGGAAACTTTTTTCAAAACAGATATCGTCTGATATCTGTTTTTGATTATTCGGGTGGCGATAATCTGCTAAAATAATAGCTGAAGGATTATAGGTATCAAATATCATTCTAAGGAGGCAAACCGTGGCTTATAATGACTCAAAGATGTGGGCGATCGTAAAGGACAGAGACGATGTCGGTGTAACGATGAAGCGTGTCGAGATTCCGAGTGTCGGCTATAACGACGTCAAGATCAAGATCCGCAAAACGGCGATCTGCGGTACGGATGTTCATATTTATCAGTGGAACGACTGGGCGAAAAAGACCATTCCGATCGGTCTGACGATCGGACATGAATATGTCGGTGAAGTGGTGGAGACCGGTCCGGGCGTGGAAGGCTTCAAACCGGGTGACTTTGTCTCCGGTGAAGGACATATCACCTGCGGCAAGTGCCGCAACTGCCTGGAAGGACACAAGGAGAACTGCAAGAACGCCAAAGGCGTTGGTGTCAACCGCAACGGTGCCTTTGCGGAATATCTGGTGATTCCTTCTTCCAATGTCTGGCCTTGCAAGAAATCGATCCCGGAAGAGCTGTATGCGATCTTTGATCCGTTTGGCAACGCCACGCATACGGCACTGTCCTATGATGTACTGGGCGAAGATGTCATGATCGCCGGAGCAGGTCCGATCGGCTGCATGGCGGCAGCGATCGCGAAGTTCTCCGGAGCCAGACATGTCGTGGTGACTGATTTCAATGATTACCGGCTGAATCTGGCAAAGGAACTGGGCGCGACCAGGACCGTCAACCTGAATGAAGAGAAGCTTGAAGATGTCATGAAGCAGATCGGCATGAAGGAGGGCTTCGATGTCGGCATGGAGATGTCGGGATCGCAGGCTGCTCTGAATCAGATGATCCACAACATGAAGCACGGCGGCAAGATCTGTCTGCTGGGTCTGCAGAACGATCATACGACTGTCGATCTGGAGACCGTGATCTTCAACGGCATCCATCTCAAGGGCATCTACGGCAGAAAGGTATGGGATACCTGGTACAAGATGACGACGATGATCGAAGCGGGACTGGATATCTCCAAGATCATCACCCACAGGATCGATGTCAGGGATTATGAAAAAGGATTTGAGGCCATGCTGTCAGGCCGTTCGGGCAAGGTCATCATGGACTGGGCACATATCAATGAACTGGAGGTAAAGGATGAATAAGAAAGAAGTACTGGCTTCCTACCGCGAGGAAGTAGATAAGATAAGGGAAGCGGGCCTGTTCAAGGGCGAACTTCCTCTGGTGTCACCGCAGGGTGCCCATGTCAGACTGGAAGACGGACGTGACGTATTGTGCATGTGCGCCAACAATTATCTGGGACTTGGCGACAATGAGCGTCTGATCGAAGCCGCAAAAAGGACTTATGACGAAAGAGGCTTCGGTGTCGCTTCCGTTCGTTTCATCTGCGGAACGCAGGATATCCACAAACGGCTGGAGGAGAAGATCTCGCACTTCCTGGGTACGGATGATACGATTCTGTATTCCTCCTGTTTTGATGCCAACGGCGGTCTGTTTGAGACGCTTTTGGGTGAAAACGACGCAGTCATCTCCGATGAACTGAACCACGCTTCCATCATCGACGGCATCCGTTTATGCAAAGCAAAACGTTACCGTTACAAGAACAACGACATGGCCGATCTGGAGGCCAAACTGCAGGAAGCGGATGCAAACGGTGCAAGGATCAAACTGATCGCGACCGACGGTGTCTTCTCGATGGACGGCATCATCGCCAATCTGAAAGGTGTCTGTGATCTGGCGGACAAGTATGATGGTCTGGTCATGGTGGATGATTCCCATGCAGTCGGCTTTGTCGGCAAGACAGGCAAAGGCACATCCGAATACAACGGCGTGGAAGGCAGAGTCGATATCATCACCGGCACTTTGGGAAAAGCTCTGGGCGGTGCATCCGGCGGCTATACAACAGGCAGAAAAGAGATCATCGATCTGCTGCGTCAGCGTTCCCGTCCGTATCTGTTCTCCAACTCCGTGGCTCCGGCCATTGTCGGTGCGGCGCTTGAACTGTTTACGATGCTGGAGGAAAGCACGGCGCTCAGAGATCATCTGGAGGATGTGACTTCCTATTACCGGAAGAGACTGAAGGAAGAAGGTTTTGACATCATCGACGGTGTCCATCCCTGTGTTCCGGTCATGTTCTACGACGAGAAAATCACAGCAGAATTTGCCAGAAGGATGGTGGAGAAAGGTGTCTATGTCGTTGCTTTCTCTTATCCGGTGGTTCCCAAGGGAAAGGCCAGGATACGCACGCAGGTCTGTGCCGATCATACAAAGGAAGATATTGATTTCGTCATTGATTGTTTCAAACAGGTTAGAGAAGAAATGGGTTTATAGAATATAGCATATGAAATTCGATAAGATTACATTTAAAGACAGAAGCGGATCTGAGATCACACTTAGAAACGCACAGCTTTCGGATGCGAAGGCTCTGATCGATTATCTGGGTAAGACTGCGGCAGAGACACCGTTTACGGCAAGAGAACCGGGAGAAGTCGATCTGAGCGTCGAACAGGAAGAAAAGATCATTCAGGAGAAGAATGATTCTCCCAAAGAACTGATGCTGCTGGCATTTGACGGCGACAGACATATCGGCAACTGTTCGCTGATGTCCGTGTCAAAAATGAAGAGATTTGCCCACAGGGCTTCGGTCGCGATCGCTTTGTATAAGGATTACTGGAACAGAGGGATCGGTACGGTCATGATGTCCAATATCCTGGATGTCGCCAGAAGAGTCGGCTATGAGCAGGCCGAACTGGAAGTGATCAGCGCCAATCAGCCGGCTGTCGCTCTGTATGAGAGCCTCGGTTTTGAAAAATGCGGTGAGGTCCCGCACTGTCTGAAGTATCAGGACGGCACTTATGCCGATGCCTGGATGATGGTAAAGAAACTTTAGAAATGTATTATCACGCCTCAAAAGTCAAAGATCTCAGCGTCCTGGAACCAAATGTTTCGATGCATGAGAAGCCTTTGGTATATCTGTCAAGGAAAAGGGAGAATGTCCTGATCTATCTTTCCAATGCAATAGAGAAATTCTGCAGGGAAAGCGGTTTTGTTTATGACGGTGTCTATCAGAAGTGGGGACCCTATGGCTTTGATGAGGACGGGATCATCCGCATCGAGGAATACTATCCCGATGCCTTGAGAAAAAGTATGCAGGGAGAATCGGGATATATATACAGTGTCAGCGAGGCAAAACTGAGTGATTTTGATACAGGCATTTCTGATGTCGTTGTTTCTGAAGAAACTGTCAGAGTGGACGGCTGCGAATTCGTCAAGGATGCCTATGAAGCGATTCTGGAGGCGGAAGAAAAAGGGCTGTTGAGGATACTGCGGTATGAGGATCTGACAGATCAAAAGAAACAGTGGATCACTGATACGATCAAAAGAGAATACGAAGAAGCGGAAGATCATCCGGAATACAGGTATTTCCTGCTTCATCATTTCTCAGATATTCTGAAAGAGGCAAAGCAATGAAATTTATTTGGACTGAGGGATTCAAGATCAGGGTGAAGGCAGATCAGGGGGAAGTCCTGATCTCCGCAAACAAAGAGGGGCTGCGTTCCCTTGCAAATCATCTGATGAGTCTGGCGGAAGAGACTCCGGGATCTCATTTTCATCTGGATGAGTACAATTCCCTGGAAGAGGGCTCAGACGAACTGATCGTGGAGATAACGGAATAAGGATATGGAAATCAATATCAGACCATATACGAAGGAAAGGATCGATGATGTCATCAGCTTCGAAAAAGAACTGCGGAAACAGGAAGATGACTGGGGCTGGCAGATCGATGAAGAATATCTGAAAAGTGTCACAGAGAGTTTTGAGGATGCCTCGTTTGCCGATTCGATCTCCTTACTGGCTTATGTCGATGACAAAGTCGTGGGCAGGATCGATTCTTCGATGATCAAAAGTCATTTTGACGGATCGACCAAGGCTTATCTGGACTGGATCTGTGTGCTGAAAAGTTACAGGCACGCAGGAGTGGCACAGGCTCTGCTGGAAGAATTAAGGAAGATGCTGAAAGAAAAAGGGATCACGACGCTGATCGCTTTGACAGCTTCCAACGGTGAGGCGCAGAATTTCTACAGGAACATACCTGATTCCTTGATGAGGGATATCGGTATCTGGATCGATATCAAATAAAACTTTATGAAGAAGATCACTTTGAAAACATCTTTCGGAACTTTTCTGGGAAACGAACATGAGGATGTTTTTGAATTTCTTGCGATCCCTTATGCAAGAGCGAAACGTTTTGAATACTGTGAACGGATCGACAGTTATGAAGATATCTTTGATGCAGGGACGATGGGCAATGCCTGTCCGCAATACAGACAATTCTATCCGAATCTGAACAGTCCGGAGCGTCTGTTTTATTATAAAGAATTCAGGGAAGGGATCGAATTCAGATACGATGAGGACTGCCTGAATCTGAATATCTATACTCCGAAAAACGAAACAAAGTGTCCGGTCATCGTCTTTTTCCATGGGGGCGGTTTCAATTCCGGATCAAATGCCGAGGAACCTTTCAGAGGATATGAACTGGCAAAGCGGGGGATCATCACTGTCTTTGCCAATTACAGGGTAGGTGTATTGGGATACTTCTGCCATGAACAGATCGAAAAGAGATTTCAGCGCAACGGCAACTTCGGGCTCGATGATCAGCTGAAAGCCATCCAATGGGTCAAGGAACATATTTCAGAATTCGGCGGCGATCGAAACAATATCACGCTGCTCGGGCAGAGCGCCGGAGCCATATCCATCCAGTATCATTGTCTGAATCATGACAATGAAGGTCTTTTCCAAAGAGCGGGTATGATGTCCGGTGCCGGACTGTTTCCGAAATTCGCTCTGCCGAAAAAGGCGGATGAAACATATGATTACTGGCTTCAACTGATGGATCTAGCCGGATGCCGGGACTTTGAGGAATTCAGAAACGCCGATATCAGAGTGATCCATGATGCCTATGAGGCGATCAGAAAAAGAAGAAAAGACAGTGTCTACAATGTGATGCCGGTCATCGACGGTTCTCTTCTGAAAGACAGCGTCGATCATCTGATCAGAGATCCGCTGAAACTGGATTATCTGATCGGATATACAAACAACGATCTGTATGCACCGATGATGGCGTATATCGGAAACAGATTTGCCAGGGACAACAGTGCCTATGTTTATTTCTTTGATGTCGACCAGCCGGGAGATGATAACGGTGCCTTTCATTCCAGCGATCTGAGATACATGTTCGGCCGTCTTGACAGTTCCTGGAGACCGTTTGGGGAAAGGGACAGAGAGATATCCAGGCAGATGATGGATTATCTGGCAGCTTTCTGCAGAAAAGGAGATCCCAGTGACAATACATTGCCTGTCTGGCGCAAAACAGACAGACATCATCATAAAGTGCTGTGTTTCACTCCGAAAGAAACAAAGATGGGCAGACCGTCTTATCTTGGACTGGCGAAGAATATGTTGAGTAAAGGAGAACCGAAGGCATGAAGTTCAGACATCAGTTCAGACTGCATGAAGTAAATGATCACAGCCGCGTATACCGAAGCGATGATGTTTTCATGCGCATCGATTTCATTGAAAACATGTTCAGGGTGTCTCTGTACAGAAAAAAGGATCTTCTGCCGACTTTCAGCATCGATCCTTCACATAAGGGTCTGAAAAATGAGGGAAGAGACAAACTGTCATTAGATGGTTTCAAGCTGTGTTCACCTGAGGTTTATGAAGACGAAGAAGCTGTCTGTTTCAGACACTGTGATCATGATTTCAGGATCGAACTGCTGAATTTCCGTATCACCATCAGCAGTGAAAAGGGAATCCTTTATCAGGACAGAAACGGACTGGCTTATAACTTTGGCGGAGAACTGGGAGAAGGTTCTATTCATTATACCCGCAGGGAAGAAGACCAGTATATCTACGGCCTGGGAGACAAAGCCGGAAAGGTCAACAAGAATCATCAGCGATACAGACTGGACACCAACGATGCCATGGGCTTCAAGGCCGAGTATTCCGATCCGCTGTATAAGTATCTGCCTTTCTATATCTGTGAAAACAAGGCAGGGAGCTATGGTATTTATTACGATACATACAGTGAAGGCGAAGTCGATTTCGGCAGGGAACATGACAATTACTATGAACCGTTCAATTCGATCAGATATGAAGAGGATGATATGGTCTTCTATATCATTTTCGGAAATGTCAAAGAGATCATCTCAAGATTCATCGATATGAGCGGCGGAATCGGAGAGGTACCGGAATGGGCTTTCCGCTACTGCGGTTCCACCATGGAGTATACGGATGCGGAAGATGCCGATCGGAGACTGCGCTCTTTTATCAGCAATTGCGCAGCATATGACATCAAGGCAGGCGGCTTTTATCTGTCCAGCGGCTATACGCAGATCGATGAAAAGCGTTATGTCTTTCACTGGAATAAAGACAAGATCCCCGATCCGAAGGGACTTTCTGATTATTTCTTAAGTAAAGGGTTAAAGATCATTCCCAATGTCAAACCGGCATTTCTTGATGATCATCCGTTCTATGATCATATCGCTTCAAAGGGCTGGTTTCTGCATTATCAGGACGGTACTCCTGCAAAGTTCCCGTTCTGGGGCGGCAATGCCAGCTACCTGGATTTCACCAACCCGGAAGCTTATGATTTCTGGAAAAACTGTGTGAGAGAGACTCTGGTCGAAAAGGGATATGACAATATCTGGAATGACAACAATGAATATGATGTCCATGACAAAGAGGTCTATGCCCACGGATTCACGAAAGAGATCCCTGCCAGGCTGATCAGACCGTTATTCTCTTACCTGATGGCCAAAGCAAGTGCAGAAGCCTGTCAGGAAGTGAACCCCAATCCGTTTAATGTGACCCGCTGTGCCATAGCCGGAAGCCAGAGGATCGCCACGACCTGGACAGGTGACAACTGTACCGATTTCAGGGATCTCCGATATAATCATTATCAGGCCATGACCATGTCGCTTTCCGGTTTCTGTTTCTTCGGACCGGATATCGGCGGATTCAGCGGACCCAGACCAGACAGGGAGCTGTTTATGCGCTGGCTGCAGTACGGCGTATTCCTGCCCAGATTCGTCCTGCACTCATGGAAAGAAAACGAAGCTTCCACGATGCCCTGGCTGTATCCGGATCTGATGGATGAAGTGAAGGCGGTTTTCGATCTGAGAGAAAAGCTGATCCCGTATCTTTCCAACGAGATGAAAAGATGTATTGGAAACAACGAACCGCTGATCAAACCTGTTTTCTTGAGAGACAGTGATTATGATAGAGAATCAGACAATTTTATGTGCGGAGAGAGAATACTGGTATGCCCGGTATTCGATGAAGGGGCAGAAGAAGTAAATGTCCGTCTGCCGAAAAGCAATACCGGTTTCTGTTTGAGAGGAAAAGGAGAACTGATTCAGGGAGAAAGCGATGTTAAGGTGACCTGTACGATCAGAGATCTGCCGGTCTGGTTTACAGAAGAATCATATAATAGATGAGAGGATCATAAAGGGGAATATTCATGAAAGAAGAAAAGAATTCACTGAAACTGAAGCACAAGATCGGCTACGGTCTGGGCGATGCCGGAGGCGTCATGACCTTCGCACTGATGAGCAGTACCTTTTCCATGTACTGCACGGATGCTCTGGGGATTAGTCCGGCTACGATCGCTGTATTGCTGCTGATATGGAACATCTGGGATTTCATCAACGATCCGCTGATGGGTGCCTACATAGACAAGGCATATGCACGTAACAGCAGTCTGAAGGACAAATTCCGTCCCTGGATACTGAAAGCCACACCGCTGCTGTGCGTGTCTTTCATTGCCCTGTGGTCTGTTCCGAGCCTGTTTGAAGGAATCACGAGGCTCTGTGTTTTATTCGGTCTGAAGATCCTGTATGAAGGAGCCTATACCATGTTCAACATACCGATGGGATCTCTTCTGTCTGCCATGGCATTCAATGATGAAGAGAGGGCTTCTCTTTCTTCTGCCAGAGGTATCGGCAGTGCCGGTGCTACATTGATTTCCTTGTTCATCATGCCGCTGTTTCTGAAGAAATACGGTGAAAACAATGCGATCGGCTATGCGATCGGTGCAGCCGTCTGTGCCGTCATCGGTTTAGTAATGTGTCTGGCACATTACGCGATGACGATAGAGAGGAACAATGATGCAAGCAAGCCGGAAAACAGCGACAGTATCAAAGTGACCGATATTCTGGAGGTCATTAAAGTCAACCGTCCCTTTGTCGCTCTGTGTGTCCATGGCGTGTTCATCTGCATGATGCAATATGTCGGAAATACCCTGAGCAATTATATGTATGCGGATGTCTTGGGCGATATTTCGATCTCCGGATACGGCACGCTGCTAAGTGCACCGTCCATGATCATCATCTTCATCGCCGGACCGATCATCGCGAAAAAGATCGGACTGGAAAAACTGATCCGCTACGGCTTGCTGATCAGCTGTATTCTTTATGTGCTGCTGTTTGGTGCCCTGATGTTGTTTGATGTCAACCCCTGGGTCTATGCCGTCTGCAGCAATACGGCAATGGGCTTTGCCTTCATCTCCATCTACATGCAGTGGGGACTTGTCGGTGAAGCGATCGACTATAACGAGATGATCACCGGAAAGAGAACGGAAGGATCGATCTACGGCACGTTCAATCTCTCCAGAAGAGTAGGACAGACGATCGGCAATTCCGCGGCAATGCTTTTGCTGGGACTGGTTGGATACAACGGTGCACTGGCTGTTCAGGCGCCTTCCACATTGAATGGCATCAAGGCATTATGTGTTCTGCTGCCGGGCATCCTGGTTCTGGGTTCCTGGGCATCATTCAAGTTCCTGTGGAATATGGATGATGAGATGCGCGCAAAAGTCGATGCATTCAAAGTTTCAAAGAAACAGTGAAATCTATTTAACAAATAAATAAAAACATCTCCGTTTGGAGATGTTTTATTCACAATGGGGCGAACGATGGGGCTCGAACCCACGAAATGCCAGAGCCACAATCTGGTGTGTTAACCAACTTCACCACGTC
>JAEEGI010013561.1_pt1 | contig 17275 bp, 12 predicted proteins | sample 8958751 | NCBI WGS metagenome assembly JAEEGI01 (sample SAMN16246545, study PRJNA631951) | gut metagenome | biome: gut microbiome; feature: rumen; material: KS-attached | host: Bos | place: Iran: Karaj | collected 2018-10
TCACTAGAAGTAACAGCTAAATTCCAAAAATGGATGAATGATTTTTGTGCAAAACGTGATGTGATCTTAAAAGACCATGGTTGTGACCCATATTTCTTTAGCAATCGCCATTATTATTTCAATGACTTCGACCATCTTAACGACATTGGAGCACGTGAAATGACGAATATTTCAATAGGTGATATAAAGGTGCTAGTTAAACAGTCGGCGCTTGGTGTCGCGTAAGAACTCCCATAGTCGAGGATATTGTATCAAGTATTGTATAAGACGATATTTGAAAGATAACTTAAATTTTTTGTTCTCAATGATGCTCTTTACCCATTTGTCACTTGTGTCAAGGTTATTCATACAAAAAGATATATGGAATATTTTCATGCTTAGCAAGGTTGATTCATATTTCTCAAGTAAATTTCTTGACATCAATTCCTTTTCGACTATTGAATAATATTCTTTCCATTTGTCGAGTCTTGACAACGAGCCAGTAATTGATAATGATTGTGAGTTATAATAATAATAGCACACTGGATGGTTGAAGAATCCCACCCTCTCAACAAATCTTGACAGTTTGATGTTTATTAGAATGTCTTCGCTTGGCAATTTTGTGTCGCTGGGAGGATAAATGTCTTGTAACCACAATTCTTTCTTGGCTAAGCAGCCCCAATTAGCGCAAATCCCCACAGGGGTTATATTATATTCCAAAAAGCCTTCACCAGTAAGAATCGTTGAGTCATTAGGAAAAGACACTACACTCTTTTGGCCTCTCTCATTAATTCTGATGTAGCTGCCATAGGCTATATCAAGGTTCTGTTCTTCGCACTTCGCCAACAGATACTCCACTGCATCGGGCAGCAATTCATCATCGCTGTCGAGATGGATAATGTATTCTCCTTTGGCTTCTTTCACTCCACTGTGGCGCGCTTCGGCAAGTCCGGCATTTTGCTTGTGTATAACCCTTACATTATCATGCCTAGTAGCATAGTCGTCGGCAATGACACCAGCACCATCAGGAGTTCCGTCGTCTACAATTATCACCTCACAGTTTTTATAGGTCTGAGCCAAAGCGCTATCTACACAGCGAGCTAAAGTTTTCTCTGTGTTATAAACGGGAATGATAATCGAAACCTTGGGCTGATTCATAAAAAATCATCTATAATTGTTTCCCTTAACTTGAAGGTTTCTCACATTCTTAAACGGTGCAGTTATGTCATTTTTACTAACACCACTGAATGTGTTGTTTGAAATATTTACATAGCTGAAATTAAATTTGTTTCCACTATGATTAATATAGATTCTACCTTTGCCTTTATTGGCATTTACAATGTTTTCCTCAAATGTGATTGAAGTTCTTTGAGCCGCCTCTGTCAAGAATAAATTAGAGTCGGAGCAATTAAAGATGTTCTTCTTGAAATTCAAAGTCATGTCTTTAATATTGAGGCAATTAAGACCTGTGGCTCCCGTAAACTCGTTATTAATCGCTGTGATCTGAACTTTATTCATGCCTTTTGAAGAGTTCATCCTTGCTAACATTTTGAGTTCAGAGAAACGGTTCCCAGTCATATTAAGATTCAAAGTTCCTCCATGGCACCACATCATAGTGTAAGGAGAATCGCTTTCGACAATGTTATTAGAAAGAGTTACGCTCACATTCTTTAATGACAAAAAAGTGTGTCCATCACCCTTCACTTCATTACGACTTCTTATGTTATTGTTCTTGATACTAATATTAGTGTTTTCATAAGACTCGGCCATAACATCAATATCATTCATAAATGAATTTTTGCTAGAGCTTTTTGATGTGCTAAGAATATCATTGTTTGATATTTCAATGTTTCTCACAATTGCATACTTGCTTAAGTCCAATTTAATAATTCTCTTTATGGGTGCATCCAATATAATTTTGTTGTTATTGAAAAGAACGCTATCAATAGTACAGTATGTCTTAGCTCCCTCGCCATAGGCATGACTAAAAGTAATGAAATTAGATATTTCCATTGGTTTGATGCCTGTTTTGTTGTCGAGATAGAATTCATTATTCTCGACAACAACATTTTTTAGTTCAAAATCATTGTTATGACTGCCACCCCAACATCCAAGCACCTCATCTTTGCCATACTTCCGGAACACGTTGTTTCTAATAATGATGTTATTCTGATGCCCTCTTGACCAAAGGCAGCCACCATCATCACAATTATTATAGTTCTCAAACTCACTGTTTTGAACAACCACATTAGCACACTCGCGCAAATCAAGATTTGTCAACACCGCATTTTGGGTTTTACTCACAACATTGTCTACAATAACACCATCGGCATCCACTATCTTGATAATATGTTTTGGGGAATCTTCCCAAAGAATGCTTTTATGAGAAGCAAGCTCAAAACTAATGTCTTTAATTGTTACCTTCACTTTGTTGTGGGATGTGCCATGAATAGCAAAAAAAGAATTTTCTTGCATTTTGCTTTTGCCGTTGACAAAGCCTTCATTGACAATTACTTTTGTGGCTTGAGAACTCACTCCTTTTATTGTGGTGTTGCACCTGAATTTCAACGAACCGTCAAATTCATATTTGCCAGCTTTATCAAAATTAAGAATCAACTCATCGGCACTCCCCAAACTTGCTGTCATTTTTCTTATGTTTTCGACATAGGGCTTTGGGCAGGTGCTCATCTTGATTTCAACTGTGCGTGCTTGAGCATTGCTGCTTAGCAGCACCATTGTGATAAAGGCTATTATATGTTGGATGTATCTCATAATGATAATATTGGTTTTTGCAAAAGTAATAAAAAATCTTTCAAGTTTGACTCTTTTCACTCATGAAAGATTAATTAATGGTGTTTTCTCTTTTTGCTACAAGAAAAAATGCGTACTTTTGCACGTTTTTAGTCATGGAGAAAAAGCGCATACTCATAGCAAACAAGTTCTACTACCCACGTGGTGGTGACTGCATTGTGGCAATGAACCTTGAGCGATTGCTCAAGGAGCAAGGTCACGAGGTGGCGGTATTCGCAATGCATTATCCTGAGAATGTTGACTCGGGATGGAACAATTACTATCCTTCGCAAGTTGATTTTTCAAGCTCTTTAATCAATAAATTAAAAGCGGCAAGAAGACTCATGGGTTGGGGCGACATAAAGGCTTCGTTCAACAAGATTTTAGACGACTTCAGGCCCGATATTGTGCATCTACACAATATCCACTCTTATCTCTCACCAGTGTTGGCACAACTTGCTAAACAGCGTGGTTGTCGAGTGCTGTGGACACTTCATGACTACAAACTCGTGTGTCCATCCTATGCTTGTTTGCTAGGCGAGAAGCCTTGTGAGAAATGTATTGGGCGTGGTAAAATGCACGTGCTCAAGAACCGTTGCATGAAAGGTAGCTTTGCTGCTAGCGCTATGGCATATATCGAAGCTTTAAAGTGGAATCGCAACGTTCTTGATCGCTATGCCGATGCATTTATTTGCCCTAGCAACTTTATGGCAAGCAAGATGCGCAAGGACGGTTTTGATTCTAAAAAGATACACGTGGTTTGCAATCACATCGACCCCGAGAAACAACAGCTATTCGATTCGTTGAACGTCGAGCGTGAAGATTATTATGCTTATGTTGGACGCCTTTCACAGGAAAAAGGCATTGAAACTCTTCTCAATGTGGCATCCCAATTGCCTTACATCCTCAAGGTTGCTGGCGATGGACCGTTGTTTGCTCAGCTTAAGCAGCAATTTTCAGGAAGCTCTAACATTGAGTTTTGTGGAAGGCTAGACGCCAGGCAAATTGCTGAATTGTTGAGCAAAGCCCGCTTTTCAGTCATGCCAAGTGAGTGTTACGACAATAATCCACTAGGAGTTATTGAGTCGCTTTGTGCTGGTACTCCTGTAGTGGGTGCACGCATTGGTGGCATACCTGAGCTTCTCAGCGATACCAACGGCATTGCATTCTCTTCGGGCAGTAAGGAAGAACTTTCAAAGGCTATAAGTAAAGCTTTTGAGATTCAGTGGAATAATGAGAGTATTAAAGAGTCTTCTTTACATCTTTTCTCTCCACAGGTGCATCTTGACAAAATCTTGTATTTATATGGCCGCAATGATGAATAGCAAACCACGCGTTGTCGCACTCGACATTGTTAGGATGGTTTGTATCATTCTTGTTGTGATTGGCCATTACGACCCCAGCAACGCACCTTCCCATTACTCCAATATGTTGAGTGTGATTTACACCTTTCACATGCCGGTGTTTCTCTTCATCAGCGGTTACCTCTACATCATCACACGAAAAGAAGAGTCTTTCAATGCATTTATCACTAAGAAAATCAAGCGACTAGCTATTCCCTATTTGGTGACATCAGCCATTGTTATTACCATCAAGCTGTTAACGCAAGGCAATGCGCAAGTTGATCATCCAGTTACCGCCATGTCCTATCTAAAGATGTTCTATCTTCCCGAGGCGGGTTATTTCTTGTGGTTCATCTGGACTTTGTTACTGTCGTTTATTATTGTGTTTTTTTTCAAGACTAAGCAGGCACGATTGATGCTTTTTATCACCAGTCTAATCATCTCTTTCTTGCCTTCATGCGGCATCGATATTTTTTGTCTGAGACAAACCCAGGAAATGCTTGTCTATTTCATGACTGGAGTGGTGATAGCCGACTATGCACAAGGCCTTTTTAAGGTAGGTATTATTCCAACTATAATAACTTTGCTGCTGTTCATTGGCTGTGAGGCTTATTATATTCAACATCAAGATTCTGTGTTGATGTACCGACTACTTGCTTTCGTGGGCATCGCCACTGTAATGACTCTGTGCTACAATTTTGAAAAGTATTTACCAGTGCTTGCACGCTCTTGCATGGTATTGGCTCCTTCGGTCTATGTTATCTACCTCTTTCACACAACAATACTAGGCTTTGCTAAAGCAGCTTTTGCAAAAATGCCTTTCCTTGTCAACAATTTTGGCTTCACATTCTATCTGCAGGCCATTTGTGCCATCGTGTGTGGCGTGTTGATTCCCATTCTTCTTTACCACTTTGTTATTAAGCAAAGTAAAATTCTAAGACTATTATTTGGCGTCTAGTTTTTTTTCTTGTAACTTTGCACGCTCTTTTGGCATAATTTGTATTATGTTAATAGGGCATGTGAATAACTATTTATGCCGTCAGGTACAATAATTAGTTATTCATTTAGTTAATTTAGTAGGATATATCCAACATTATAGCGCTACATTTTTAGATGAAAAATACTGTTCAAGGCAGTCTCATCACAACTTTCAGGTGCAACGCCAAGTGTAACATGTGTAACATTTGGAAGTTCCCCACTAAGCCTGAGGAAGAAATCGACGCCTCCTACTACGAGAAGTTGCCCGATGGACTGCGCATCAACATAACGGGTGGTGAAGCCACTATCCGCAAGGATATCGACAAGATTTTTGAGATTTTGTATCCGAAATCGACTCTGCTGGAGTTGAGCACTAACGGCTACAATACCGAGAAGATTGTCGAGCTGGCTAACAAATACCCTAAAATCCTGATACGCGTGAGCGTCGAAGGACTTCCTAAAATCAACGACACCAAGCGTGGACTGGTCAATGGTTTTGACCATGCCCTGCGCACGATGCTTGAGCTCAAGAAGACTAAGTGCAAGAATATTGGTTTCTCGGTTGTGATTTCGCCCGACAACTACAAGGACCTGTTGTGGCTCTACGAGCTGTGCGTGGCTCTTGACGTGGAGCTGGGCAATTCGGCGGTGCACAATTCATGGTACTTCCACAAGGATGACAATGAGATTGTGAGCGAGGAAGCACTTAAGCAGCATGAGTTATTTGTCAAGGCGATGTTAACCAGCAAGCGTCGCCACCTCAAGGATCGCCTAAAGGACTACGGCCGCGCATTCTTCAACCGTTCAATCCACCGTCGCTTGCGTGGCGACGAGGCTGGCTATCGTCCTGCGTGTGGTGCCTTGACCGACTTCTTTTTTATCGACCCATGGGGCAATGTGTCGCCTTGTAACGGTTCGAGCGAAGAGTGGATTATGGGCAACATCAAGGAACAGAGTTTTGAGGAAATTATGAACAGCGACAAGGCCAAGGAGGCTCTCAAGAAGGTGCAGGCATGCGACCGCAACTGCGCATTCATCGTCACCGAGCGTCACGACATGGTGCGTCGCCCATGGATTCCTATTATGTGGGTCATCAAGAACAAGTGGCGTATTCGCCAGGGCAAGGACATTTGCTGGGATTAATTAATCGTCGCTTGATGCAATGAAAGTAGTTTCGGTAATAGGCATTAGAGGTTTTCCAGGCGTGCAGGGTGGTGTGGAGATGCACTGCGAGAACATCTACACGCGCATGCACAAGAATTACCGCTTGCGCATCTACCGCCGCCGTCCCTATCTAACTGAGGTTTCGGCCCGAAAGTTCAAGAATACCGAGTATGTTGACCTGCCTTCCACTCGCATCAAGGGTCTTGAGGCTGTAATCCACTCGTTTTTCGCTGCTATTCACATTATTTTCCATCGCCCCGATGCTGTGCACATCCACAATATTGGGCCTGGTATGTTTGCTCCGATTATCAAGATGTTCCGTATACCTATCATCTTGACCTATCATAGTCCAAACTACGAGCACAAGAAGTGGGGAAGGTTAAGCCGAGCGATTTTGAAATTGTCTGAGAAAATCTCTCTCAGCTGTGCGAGCAAGGTTATTTTCGTCAATAGTTTCCAGCGAGAAAAACTCGGTGAGAAAGTGTTGGCTAAGTCGGTGTTCATCCCCAATGGTATCAATAAGACTAAGATCGGACGAAGCACGGGTTCGTTGCGCACTTTGGGCATTGAGTCGCGCGACTTTATCCTTTCAGTGGGAAGGCTCACTCCCGAGAAAGGTTTTGAGTATCTTGTCGAGGCGGTCAATAAGCTCGATGAGGTAAAACATCTCGTAATTGCTGGTGCAAGCGACCACGATAACAGCTACTTTAAGATGCTCAAGCAGCTTGACTGGAACGATAAGGTTATCTTCACTGGTTTTACCCAAGGTGAGGACTTACGTCAGCTCTACAGCCACGCTCGCCTTTATGTCCTCTCTTCGGTGAACGAGGGGTTCCCCTTGGTGCTACTCGAGGCGATGAGCTATCAGTTGCCACTAGTGGTGACCGATATCCCGGCTACACACCTTATTCAGTTACCTGAAGACAACTATGTTGAGGTTGCCAATAGTGACGCTCTTGCCGAAGGTATTAGTAATGCTTTGAAAAAGGAATTCCAACTGCAGCACTACGACCTCAGAGAATACAACTGGGACAGCATAGCAAAGCAAACGCTTGACATTTATCGTCAAGTGCTCGAGAAATAAGACTGACAGCCACTCTAATGGCATTAATACCGTTTTTTGATGAGAAAAGTTTTTTGCCATATCTATATTGTGTTGGTAACACTGATATGTTTCAGTGGCAATGGTCATGCACTCGAGTTTGAGGCAGGACAATACTTTTTCGACAACAGCAATATTCATTACAGCAATATAAAGTTTGCAACTTTCGATACTGTTGCAGTTGCTGTTCACGTTTACGACTTGACTACAGCCAGCAATAATGATTGGCATCAATTAACCCTAGATGAGCCTATAAATTGTGATTTGTATTCTTTTGTTGAATGTGATATCCATTCAGGTTTATATGCAGCAACTGTTGATCAATTTCTTGATAGTCTCACCACTCACCACACACAGCTCACGATGTGGCATGAGATGAATCCCTTGACTCATCCACATAATCCCGGATATGTTTATTGCCCAATTATGAATGATGAAGTGAGCGATGGATACTGGAGAACACAAGAGAGCTATAATGCTACCGCTTCGGGTAGTTTGCCAATTATTTATATTTCTACCTACGATGGTCTCCCCATTGTGTCGGAGGATAAATATATAGACGCGTCTCTATGGCTTGACAATTGTGGATTTGAAGATATTCAACCAATAGGAAGTGAAGACGTGCCGGCCGAGATTAGAATTAAGGGACGAGGTAATTACACTTGGAGAGCTTTTTATAAGAAACCTTACAAAATTAAGTTTGCAAAAAAGCTGTCTCCACTTGGACTTGACAACAGCAAGCATTTTATTTTATTGCCACATGCCGATGATATGAGTGGGTATTTGCGTGACGAGTCTGGCTTTGAAATGAGTAGATTATTGGGAATGGAATACACGCCACTGCAGAAACCAGTTGAGGTCGTTCTCAATGGAGACTATATAGGTTTGTATTTCTTATGTGAGATGATCAGGGTGGAACAGGGCCGGGTCGATGTTCTCGAACAACAGGATAATGACATGAATCCCTACAATGTGAGTGGTGGGTGGCTTCTTGAGTTATCACAAAACGATAATATTATTGTGAGAAGATTTGAGAATAATGACAAGAATGGACTGTTTTACAAGTTTGGGTCACACTCTCCCGCAAATGTGTCACAAGTGCAAATTGATTACATCTCAAAGTTTATATCACAAACTGATAGTTGCATCTTTGTTAATAACAAGGCCGATAGGGGATGGGAAAACTATATAGATGTGCCTTCGCTTGCGAGATACTATGTCATTAATGAGGTGCTGTCAAACATAGAGTCTTTTTGTCGTAGCATGTTTGTCTATAAAGATTGGGGAGATGAAGAAAAACTGAAATTTGGACCAGTATGGGATTTTGGTAACAGTTTCACTTATGCAGGAACCGATGATTTTATTTACAATTATCAAACTCAGTTTACATTTTTATGGCTTAGAGAATTATTAAAGTTTCCACGGTTTAAAGTTGCCATTCTCTCTGTGTGGAATATGTTCAAAGAGCAAAACATATTAAATCAAGTTCTTGAACATGACCAGCAGTTAATGGCTTCTATAGAAACTGCAAAACAATATGACAAAGTTAGATGGCCATATTATAGCGATATATGGTCCGACGCTTCAGAGAGGTTTTTAGATTTAATCGCCAGCAAAGCCGCATGGCTCGACCAGCAGTGGAGTGTTACTACAGGCGATGTCAACTGTGACGGAGCTGTCAACGCTGCCGATATCACTACTATCTATGATTATCTGCTCAATGGCGATGATTCATTCCTTGTCACTAGCGACGTGAATGGTGACGGCTACGTAAACTCCTCCGACATTACTGCACTATATGATACAATACTTGGGAATTGAATTTAAACAAATTTTTTAGTAGCCATGTTTTCTATGAAAAAGTATAGTAACCACATTTTCTTAGTGTTTATTGTTTTGGTATTTTTTAGTGCCAAGGGATTTGCTTTAGAGTTTAAGGCAGGAACCTACTATTTCGATAACTCTAAACTACATTTCTCAACAGTTAAGATGGTCGTGGGCTACAATGATTCGACCCGTGTCTATGATATGTCATCAACCGATATTAACCCATGTTGGTTTCAGGTTACACTCACCAATGACATCAATAGCCTAATAGGCTTCTGCTTCATCGACAGCGAGAAGGAACCAGGAACTTATAATCAACAGCTGCATGATTTTCTTAACGAATGTGACACCACTGAATGTGACACTACTGAAACTGTTTTTCGCCAAACGAAAGTGCTAGAAAGCCTAAATACTTGGTCTGATGTTACAGGCTGGGTGTTTTGTCCATTGAACAATGGCGATCAAAGTGATGGATATTGGAGACCAATTAGCAGTTATAATGTTGAACCATCGCGCACCGTTCCCCTAATTCACGTCAACACACAAGATTCAATGCCAATTATCAGCAAGGATTATTATATCAATGGAACACTCTGGATTGAGAGTTGTGATGTTGAGGGATTTGAATCATTAGGATCGCAAGAATCTCCTCTCGACATTGAAATCAAGGGGCGTGGTAACTACACTTGGAATTGCCTTAAAAAGCCTTACAAAATCAAGTTTGCCAAAAAGCAATCTCCGCTTGGTCTCGACAATAGCAAACATTTTGTCCTGAAACCCGATTGTGATGATTGGAGTGGCTACTTGCGCAATGAAATGGGATTCGAGACCAGCCGTCAGCTAGGAATGCCCTACACCACACGCCAATACCCAGTTGAATTAATATTAAATGGTGAGTATGAAGGTATTTATTTCTTGTGTGAGAAAATTAGGGTGGAATCAGGAAGGGTTGATATTATGGAACAAAATGATAATGAGACTAATCCCTACAACGTGACTGGTGGATGGCTTATTGAGAAAGATGGAAAAGGCCCAAGGATAAATGCTCAATTTCAAAATAACGATCCTAACGAATCCTTCTATATTTTTTCATCTGAATCTCCCGAGGTGCTGTCGCAGGAGCAATTTAATTATATAACCCCATTGCTCCAACGCATTGACTCCCTGATTTTCGTCCCTGACAAGGCCGACCGCACTTGGGAGAACTACCTTGACATCAACACTCTGGCGAGATACTATGTGATACAGGAGGTTATGGAAAGTGTTGAGTCGTTCTCTGGCAGCATGTTTATGTATAAAGACTGGGGCGAGGACGAGAAATTTAAGTTTGGGCCTGTGTGGGACTTTGATTGTAGTGCTTATGGCTTGGCAACCACAGGCGACCACTTCATCTTTGACTATGAAACGGAGTTCTCTTTTTTGTGGATAAAGGAGTTGCTTAAATTCCCACATTTCCAGCAAAAGATTAGAATGGTGTGGAAGGAGTTCATGGCCAATGATGTGCTCAACAAGGTTTTGGCACATGCTCATCAATGGCGCGACATCATACAGGGCGCTGAAATAAGTGATAGCCTGCGGTGGCCATTCTTAGCCAGCGTGCACCCTGAGGTGTTTACAACTCAATATCTTGATATTATCTCTCGCAAGGTGGCTTGGCTCGATGAGCAGTGGAGTGTTACTACTGGCGACGTGAATTGTGACGGAGCTGTCAATGCGGCCGATGTTACCACTATTTACGATTACTTACTCAATGGCGGTAACTCATTCCTTGTCACCTGCGATGTGAACGGTGACGGCCACATCAACTCTGCCGACATTACCGCTCTTTACGATATCATCCTTAATAACTTTTTTCCGCCACTTCCACATTAAATAAATTACCACACGAATTCATCAAAAAACTCCCTCTCTAAATATTGAAAGGGAGTATAACTTATATCAGGGACAACGATCATGCCCCCTATACATTAAACCTGAACACCACGATGTCGCCGTCTTGGAACACATAGTCTTTGCCCTCAATGTGCATCTTGCCGGCCTCCTTCACAGCAGCCTCACTGCCATAGTGGATATAATCTTCATATTTGATGATTTCGGCACGGATAAAGCCACGCTCAAAGTCAGTGTGGATAACTCCAGCACACTGTGGAGCTTTGCTGCCCTTACGATAGGTCCAAGCGCGCACCTCCTTGGGTCCCGCAGTAAGGAAGGTCTCGAGGTCGAGTAGCTTGTAGGCTGCCTTGATTAGGCGGTTAACACCGCTCTCTTGCAAGCCAATCTCCTCAAGGAACATCTGTCGCTCCTCGTAGGTCTCAAGTTCGGCAATGTCGCTCTCGGTCTGAGCTGCAACAATGAGTATCTCGGCATTCTCTTCCTTAACAGCCTCGCGCACTGCGTCAACATATTTATTGCCTGTTACGGCGCTGGCGTCGTCAACGTTACACACATAGAGTACTGGCTTGTTAGTCAGGAGGAACAGGTCATGAGCAAACTTCTGCTCATCTTTTGTCTCGAGCACAACGCTGCGGGCGCTCTTGCCCTGGGTCAGCACTTCTTGATAGCGCTTGAGCACTTCGTGTTGCATTTTGGCGTCGCGCTCGCCGGCAGCTGCCATTTTCGCCACTTTGCCTATGCGGCTCTCGATTGTTTCTAAGTCACGAAGCTGCAACTCGGTGTCAATCACTTCCTTGTCACGCACGGGGTCGACAGTGCCGTCCACATGGGTGATGTTGTCGTCGTCAAAGCAGCGAAGCACGTGCAGAATGGCGTCGGTCTCGCGAATGTTGGCAAGGAATTTGTTGCCAAGACCCTCACCGCGGCTCGCACCTTTCACAAGGCCGGCAATGTCAACTATCTCGACTGTGGTAGGTACCACCTTGGCAGGATGTACTAGCTCAGCTAGTTTGTTCAACCTCTCATCAGGAACGGTGATTACGCCTACATTAGGCTCTATTGTACAAAATGGGAAGTTTGCCGACTGCGCCTTAGCGTTCGACAAGCAGTTAAACAATGTCGACTTACCCACGTTGGGAAGTCCCACAATACCACATTGAAGTGCCATAATCTATAGAATGTATTTTTACGTCTTTATTAAATAGATTGCAAAGTTACTCATTTTCTTTAAACCACACAAAATGGGGGTAGATAATCACTGCCTAAGGAGTTTTTGCAAGTTATCACGTTCCGATATTGCTTGCGACAGTAGGCAGTTTTTTATCCACTGGAACATTTCGTCAAGGGCATAGTCCCCGCTGTGTGGGCGGTTCCATGCCAGAAGGAAATTCACACTTTTACCAGCCTTCTTGAGTTTGAGGGCTAGATTGATAGGCACAGGGAATGCTGTATCGCGGTCGCGTGCTCCATGGCGTATGTACCAGTATTGAGCCACATCGCTCACACCGTCGCCTATGCTGTTCATTGGGTTCATCAGCGCAACGTTGCGCTTAACTTCTTCACTCACTGTGCTGCCTGTCTGTTTCGCGCTGTATTCAGTGAAGTTCACGCTGCTTCCCTTTGAGTCGCCAAACTCCTCGTTCTCACCCGAGGCTCTCTGGTCGACAACACCTTGAGTGTCGAAGGCTGGAGCAGTCTTCAATGGTTGGGTGCTTACTACATAGTTGAGATATCTTTCCATGTCAAGGTTAGTGATGTATTCGCCAACTTTTTTGCCACCCATTCGGTTTTGCATGGCTCTTTGACCACGAGCGCCCAATGGGGCTTTGCCAGCGGGCGATGAGGCAACACCGTTGATGGGAGGGGCGCCAAAGCCTGTATCTTCGCTAAATGTGAAGCCTAGTCTATCGGGGATATCGGCGCCAGCATTTTTTGCGATTTGAGCCGAACGTATGAGTTCTTTCTTGATATAGTTAAGGTAATTATCGGCGGTTAGTAGGGTATCATCTTCGGTTTGCAATGCTAAGCTCTCAAGATATGCGGGGAACTGCGCTTTCAACTGGTTGCTCACAGCAAGCACGTCAGGGTCTCCATTCTGACGGCTGTCGGTCCCGTTAAATAACCATTCATAGGCCATGTCGGCATGCTCTAGGTCGATGATAGGGCAGTAGCACACCGAGGCGAAGACATTGTCCCGCACTGGGGCTGCTCCCATCGCCTGGAGTAGGGGCTCATAGGCTGGGTTGTTGCCGGTGGCACCCATCAGGGCCGACATGGCTCCGCCAGCACTAGTGCCGTCGGTGATTATCTTCTCGGCATCGCCAGGAATCTCGTCGTCAAAGTAGCGTATGTAGCGTATTGCCGCCTTGAGGTCTAGAATCGCGTTGGGGGCACGACCAGTATAAATCTTGTCGCCTTTCTTCACGCCACTCTTTTTGTCGCTCTTGGTGGCTTTGGCTATTGAGTTGCGACCACGTGAGCCAGGTATCACTACCACCATGCCTTCTTTTAACGCACGTCCGCTGGCATCACCAGCCTGTGGGCGACCTGCAGCCGAGGCCATATAACCACCCACATAGGTGCGAAGCAAGATTGGCGATTTCATGCCGGCATTCTCGGGAACATAGACGTTAAGATATTGATATGCCGAGTCTTCTATGTTGGTGACATAATAAAGACGTTCATAGGCTATATATCTTACCTCACTACCGTCGGTCATGGTCATACTGCGAACTTCGCCAATAGTTGGGTCGAATTCCAACCTGGCATTCTCTTTTCCCCATGAGCACACAATGCTCAGCACTGCTAGTGCAACAAAAATAATCTTCTTCATAATTGTCTCTTGTATGTCACCACAAAACTAATAACTTAATATCCTAGATTTTCACCTACAAGCACTACCACATGGCGACCTTCGCTGCGACTGTTGCGAAGCAAATGGATATAGCTGCATATGCAATCTGCGCTGTTGCAGTTGTGGCACAAGCCATCTGCCTTGCACGGGGTGTTAATGTCAAAACGTTGGGCATTGATGGGCGATGCAATGCTGCGGGCGCGTGCTATAGCAGCATCAACTGTCTGCGCTACCTTGTTTAGGCCAATCACAAATATCACTTTTTTGGGACCCCATGTAATGGCGGCTACTCGGTTGCCATTGCCGTCGATGTTCACTATCACACCGTCTTCCGAGATCGCATTTGCGCTCGATAGATACACGTCGGTAGTGAAGGCGCGCACATACATCTGCTGTTTCTCTTCAGCACCTTCAACAACATCGCGGTCGAGCACATCAAGGGTTCCGCGTTCTTTAAGTGCCTGAGGGATTCCCATGTCACGTATGGTCATCGAGCCACCCCAAGTTACGCTGCTGCCGTCAGCGATGAGTTCCATTACTTTATCTACAGCCTCTTTAGCGGTAGGGCAGTAATGCGCTTCTATGTGGCGACGGTTAAGATTCTTAATCAGTTTGTCGCCCAAAAGCTGGTTTCTTGTCTCTATTGGTGTCATGATATTTTATATGTTAGATGGAATAGGGGTGCGAGATAAGTCTAACACCCCTATTCCTTTGTCTCTGATTCTTAATGCTTAGTCACGGGCTTTGCGCATATACTCCTCTACATCTTTGTGGTGATAAGGAATAATGTCCTTGCCTAGGAAGCGGCAACCATCGGCGGTAATAAGTACATCGTCCTCAATACGTATGCCGCCAAAGTCCTTATAGGTCTCTAGCATGTCGAAGTTTAGGAATTCGGCACAATGGCCTTTTGCTTTCCATTCGTCAATCAAGTCAGGGATGAAATAGATGCCTGGCTCGTCGGTTACTACGAAGCCTTCCTCAAGACGGCGGCCCATGCGCAAGGCATTGGTACCAAACTGGTCAAGGCGGGGACGAGTTTCTTCGTCAAAGCCCACATATATTTGGCCTAGACCTTCCATGTCGTGAACATCCATACCCATCATGTGACCTAAACCGTGGGGCAGGAACATTGCGTGAGCTCCGGCTGCAACGGCTTCGTCAACATCGCCCTTCATCAAGCCTATAGCCTTCAGACGCTCGGTCATCAGGCGGCAAACGGCCATGTGAACGTCAAAGTATTTCACACCGGGTTTTGCAACTTTTAAAACCAGGTCATGGCAGTCCTCTACAATACTGTAGATGGCTAGCTGTCGCGAAGTGAATTTGCCGTTAACGGGCATAGTGCGAGTGTTGTCGCTGCAGTAGTGCTCGATAGTTTCGGCACCGCAGTCGCACAGCACGAGTCTGCCATCTTCGAGTTCAGCCATCGATGGAGCTCCATGCATTATCTCGCCATGCTGTGAGAAGATGGTTCCGAAGCTCACCTGGGCACCGTAGCTTTGGGCAATGCCGTTTATCTGACCGCCGATGTATTTCTCTGTGACACCGGGTTTCACGAGGCGCATAGCGGTGGTGTGCATCTTGTAGCCTATAGCGCAAGCGCGCTCAAGTTCTTCTATCTCGAGCTGTGACTTAACCGAACGCATCTTGACTATTGCTTTGATGAGCTCTAGTGACGCAGCTTCTTTCTGTTTGCTTGGGTGGATGCCGAGCAGGTCCATTAGTTGAATCATGGTGTCATGGCGATAAGGGGGCAAGAAATGTATCTTTCGACCTTTGGTCACAGCATCTTTCACTATAACCTCCAGTTCACTCATGGGTGCGCTGTTTTCTACACCCACCTGAGCTGCCATGTCCTTCACGCTGTCTACCGAGCCATACCATACGATATCCTCAATGTCAATGTCATCACCTATCAAGGTTTCTTTGCCGCTGTCAATGTCTATCACACCCACAAGACCGTCACGCTTCTGACCAAAGTAATACAGGAATGATGAGTCCTGGCGGAAGGGGTAGTAAGCGTTGTTAGGATAGTTGTTGGGGGCCTCATTGTTGCCCATCAGCAATATCACACCATCTGTCATGAGCTTCTTAAGCTCCTTACGGCGTGATACATAAACTTCTTTGTCAAACATAAGTATAAGTTTTTTTATAATTAGTAATTTAAGTTTCGGCTTTGTTATATGATTGTATTTTTAACGCTCAAAATTACAAAAATCACATGAAATATCCAAATTTAACCATCTTTTATCACTCCAGTCTCGATATGCGCCTTTTCAACCTTGCTTATTCCTCCTGCCTCTTCCTACCTTTGCTCCACACATTATTGACATACCCCCCCATGAACGCCTCTGTCTCCCGTACTATCCCCTCTTACCTCTCCCCTAAATAAACAATTGTCATTAATAACCACAAGCCGCATGGCTTAGTGTCCAGCATCCAATGAAAAAAAATCTTTTTGTCCGTAATAGTATGAAAAAACCACCTCCGCGCTTACAATCCGTAACCACGCATTTTTTGCGCAAACTGTCCCACCCACCACCAAACATTAAGCAATCTATTCTCCACTCCTTAACATCTAAAACAAATTTTGCCCACTATGACTACAAACCCTCAAACTCAAAAAAATTTTTTTTCAAAAGTGTCCCACTTTTCCCACTTCCCCGGAATCCCCACTTTCAATCCGGGACCCGTCCCGCGCGGCCCGTCCCTCGCGTGTGGCTCCGCTGGTTCCGGGCGCCGGGCATTCCCCGCGCGCGTACATTATATATATATGTGTGCGCGCCCTCCCCTTGCCCCCCGGTGCGCCTCTCCCCTCCGCTGCCCTTGTCCCCCTCTTCCCGCCCGTTTTCCTCCCGTTTCGCCCCGTTTTTCCGTTAAAGGGTGTTAAATCCGCGTTTTTTTCGAAAAAAGTCGTGATAATATTTTGCCGTGTGGGAAATCGGTTGTAATTTTGCATCGCTTTTCGGCTCACGAGGACCCGTTCCGAGTTGAGCGGTTTTTTTGACGCCTTACCGTTAGGGTGCGTCGCTGTGGCCGGGGCGTTTTGAGATCATTGAGATGTTTGCGATGAGGAAATCTGACAAGCAGGTGAGAGACAAGGAAGGTGATTCCGCGGATCTCCGGTCAAGATTCCGAGAGTGACAGGTGAACTCCGCGCGCCGTCCGGCGCCCGCTCCCCGCTTGGGGTGCGCGCGTGGTGGCGGGAGTCGCGGAGCCAATGAGGCGTTTACACAGAGCGGAGCGGGAGGACTGTCCGTTGGGTGTCTTCTTTGTTCAGAGAAAAAAGAAAAGACAATTATACACAACGAAGAGTTTGATCCTGGCTCAGGATGAACGCTA
>JAEEGI010013562.1_pt1 | contig 17273 bp, 15 predicted proteins | sample 8958751 | NCBI WGS metagenome assembly JAEEGI01 (sample SAMN16246545, study PRJNA631951) | gut metagenome | biome: gut microbiome; feature: rumen; material: KS-attached | host: Bos | place: Iran: Karaj | collected 2018-10
AGATAATAATTAGTAGCGATCCTTATACTTAGGGTTAGTCCTCATCAAATACGTTTGTTTAGCATCAATACCATTTGATTTGCAACTATCCAAAAATGCTTGATACAATTCAGGATTCTTTTCTGAATATGTTTTTTCAAGAGCGTCCCGTGCATTACGTTTCTCTTCCGTGTCATAGCTGCATATTCCCTTCCTGTTCTCTTTATTCAAAGCACTGCACTCATTATGCCAAACCATGATCTCTGGTTCACGAGGGTTAAACTTTTCACCAAACTTTTCCTTGAGTGCAGCTCTGTTTTTCTTACTGCATTTCAACAGCTGATTTTCTGCTTCAGTTAATTCAGAATTATAAAGAGAATTCATCGGATCGTTGTTACCACAACCAACCAGATACAACCCCATGCACAAAAATGTAATAAGTTTAGATTTCATTTACAAAATTACCTTGAGATGAATTAAAACAAATTAATTCAAACATTCAATTAAACATTGATGATCTTTGGTAGTTTTACTGTAATTAATTCCTACGAGAATGATGTTCTTATAGCGCTGAATATATCGTTTGTAATATTCCTGCTTCTTAATCTGCTTTATAGCAGCCGCTGCCGACTTACCATATTTAAATTCAATGATTATTAAAGGGAGATTATCCAATCCCCATGGCTCATAAACAACATCAACTCTGCCCTTTCCTGACTGTTCTTCTCTGTGACAGTCATAGGAATCCAAAGTAGCCCATTGCATAGCAGACATAACACAATAAGTCAGAGAATCCTCTGTATTGTAATCAAACAGAGAAACAGACGAGTCATTATGAATCTCCTGAATGATTTCCGCAACAGTTTTACCGTCTTGTTTCTTGACAATGGCCTTAAATAGTCTTTCAGAACGTTTAACAGCGTCAATACGTTTGCTCCAATTCTGTCCTTTTACCAAAGATAACAAAGTCTGCCTTATTTCCTGGTTAGGTACATAAGCGATCTTCTTACCGTTCGGAACATCTGTACAACCTAAATATCCAAGACAAACAAGCAGACTGAAAACATCATTTTTATCTTTAATGGTTATCATGTCATTCTGAAAATTATCAGAATTGAAAGGAAGCTTCATTCCATCAAGAAGTTTAATGATATCTGTCTTTATTCCCTTATAGTTAAGATTTATCAATCTGATAAAATCTTCATTAGAAGAGGAACCACTCCAATAACATTTGCATTTTCCGTCAGCCACAGCAGAAGCTACAGAATTAGGATTGTATACGTCAACACCATTGAGCTTATATCCTTCGTACCAATATTTCATGTTCTCGTGGGATAATTTGCACCAAGGCATATTAACGATCTGTGAAATTTCATCTTCAGTAAATCCAAAATATCTCTCAAACGGTTCCGGTGACAGCATATTATATTCTTTAAAATTATTAAGCGCTGACTGAGAGTTGTATTTTTTGATTGGGAGAATACCTGTAAGATAAACCAAAGAAAAACATTCAAGGCCGTCAGAAGATTTAAAGAGACCTTTCAGCCAGTCAATAAATTTTTTCTGAAGCACCGTATCTTCTTGATACTCACGATAAATTAAATCCCATTCATCCATGATTAGGACAAAGGTTATCCCTAAAGTCTTATGTATAGCTGACAAAGCATCAGCCAAACCTATATTTCCTATTTTTTCCTTTTTCAAAATTGATGCAAAAATATCAGAATCCATAAAATCACTGATTATAAGATTTTCCAAAAAGTCAACAATATCAACAACTTTATGATCTTTTTCTCTGTTTAAATACGTTGCATATTTGCGATCAACTGTATTCATATCAACATAGATAACATCAAATTTATTTATAAATGTTTCGTATGTTATATCAATCTCCTGATTATCAATAATTTTCTTTCCTTTATAAGCAGCAATTTTTCTAGTCGAAAAAAGAATTCTGCTGTCATAACTTTTGGAATAATAAGATGCCAGCATTCGTGCCATTACCGTCTTACCAAATCTGCGTGGTCTGGTGAATGCCAAAAGCTTTGAATCAGAGTCAATTTTATCTATAGTTTCTCCAATAAAATCAGTCTTGTCTATAAAAACCTTATTTATACTGTTGGTTACAATTTCTGTAAAAGCATTATTTCCTTTAGGATTTAAAAAAATTCCCATAATTCCACCTTAAAAACAACAAATAAAGATCCGATTTTTAGATATTGAATATTGACTAAATAGAAAGATATTCATTATTCTTCTTGTAAAGACCGCAAACTCTTGTCACTGTGCTTTCTGTTGTATTTAACAATCTCGCTGTTTCGGATATAGACATCGAGGTTTACGCAGGACATGACACTCAATAATTCTTTTATGAAGCTCAACGTTTGCCTTTCTGTCATTATATTTTCCTTGTTGTCTGGCCAGCGCAATGCCTTCTTTTTGGCGTTTCCGTCTAAACTCGTAATCGTCCTTGGACATTTGAAGTGCTATTTTTAAAAGGAGTTCCTGCATTGTTTCAAGAACTATTTTTGACATACTGTCATCAGTCTTATTGATTATATCTGTGAAATCAACAATGCCAGGAACAAGCAGCTTAGCACCTTTAGATTTAATTTGATCAATTAGATGCTTTGCATCATCAATGGGTAAACGACTGATGCGATCCATCTTCTCAGCTACAATGTAATCGCCAGGTTGAAGTTCTTGGATGAGTTTTTGCAGTTCAGGACGGTCTTCAATCGCTCCTGATGCCTTCTCTCTGTAAACACCGGCAATATAGAATCCCTGAGCTTTTGCATCATCAATCAGGTGTTCCTGACGTTTTATGGTCTGTTCCTCTGTTGAAACTCTAATATAGATACGAACATTACCCTTTGTAGCCATTATCTACCCCGATTTTTTTGGATTTTAAAATTGAAAGTTGTTTATGATGGTCATTAGGGGATGAGAAATCCATATTTAATGACTTTCTTAATTCATCAATCTCCTCACTTCCCTTTACTCCTTTCTAACTCTTCTTTGACCCCCATGGCAATTCCCTTTGCCATCATCGGTGGAACTGCATTTCCTATTTGAACAAATTGGGCAGTTCTTGATCCTTCAAAATAATAACTATCAGGAAATGACTGAATACGAGCAGCTTCTCTTACCGTTATCGATCTATGCTGTTCTATGTCGGGATGAATAAAGTAATGACCATCCTTTGAGATATGAGCCAGCATTGTATGACAGCATGGTTCATCTCCTTCAACCACTTTGAAACGATCCAAAAACGACTTCCTGTTTTTATGGGTTTTTAATTCTTCCGGCAGATCGTTATAATTTAATCTCTTATGTCCATTATTCCATAATTTTATCGCACGCCTATAAATCTCAATATCTCTTTCATTACTGGAACGACTAACATGCAGCGTCAAAATATCATCCGGTGTACGTATGCCATTCTTTATCAGATATTCGTTGATTTCACCAGGCTGGTACTGGTTTCCGTTCTGTCCAGGTTGAATGCACGGCAGATCTTTCAGTAAATCATTTACTATTGCCTCAGTCTTTACCTTTTTAAACTCCGGATATGATAACTTGCTATCTTTCAACCATCCGACGATAATCATTCTGTGCCGGTTCTGAAGTACGCCAAAATCATGAGAAATCTGCTCCTTGAAGTCTATGTCATATCCGACTCTTCTGAGCAGTGCTCTCATATTCTTCCACGTCTTTCCACCATTCGCTGAAGAAATCCCCATTACGTTTTCAAAAATAAACATTTTGGGTTGATACTTCTTCAGAAACCTTGCATATAACTTGTAGAGATCGTTCCTAGGATCTTCCTCCATCGGGCGATCCATATGACTGCTTTGAGCTCTTCCAACCAAAGAGTACGCTTGGCACGGCGGTCCGCCTATCACAACATCAACTTTAGAGATTTCTTTATCTTGAAGTATCTTGTCTATACGTTCGAATAAACCAGGAAGAGTTCTCTCCGACATAAATTCACATATAACTGAAGTTAAGTTTTCAACTGGTACTTGCTCAAGCATCTTTTCACGTGATATCAAGCCTCTCAAGTATTCATAATAGACGTTAAGTTGCTTCATTGTTTTGAAATAATAATATGCTGTTCGTGTTTCCAGCGTCTTGGCAGCATATTCATTCATCTCAATATGTGCCACTGGCTGAAAGCCAGCTTGGATAAAACCTTCGGATAATCCTCCGGCACCAGCAAACAAATCTATAAAGGCATACTTATTTGTTTTTTCTTTCTTGTTTAACATCTTAATTTTTCTATAGGCTTCACTTTAAGTCAGAGAATCATCTTTGTATTGAAATCAAACAGAGAAACTAACGAATTATTTTCATAATGTTGCGTTTTATAAATACATAAGATTTATGCATAAAATCTGAATGCCCAACATCTATATCGCGTTACGTAATCACGTGTACTTAAAGAAGGCTAGATGATTCCACAACTGTTTGCTTATCGTACCATCTCATTTTTCGAGTTTTTAACTATGATGTACAAATTTTATTAATTCCGATTCTTGAAAGAATTTCTCCTGCTTTTTTTCGGATTTCGTTTGTAATTTCATCATTCAATCTAAACAAATATTCTAAACCTTCTGAAAAGTCCTCTCTCTCCAGAGCCATCATTTTTGTGTTTAACAAAAGCACGCATAATCTATTACGTATGAAAAAAAACGGGGAAACATATACACATTCACAAGGTGATTGATGATTAATCTTACCCTTATAAACAATCTTCGAACCGTCCGATGATGTATCGTGGTCTGCAATGTATACAATATATCCGTAGAGAGTTCTCAACATATGACTTTTCCCCTGAGCATAATCACAACTTGGAGTTATGTCAATTTCAATTATGTCCATCTCAGTTTTAATCGGTTTTTTCTCATACGTTAGCTTCCAAGAGCCATGTTTGCCAAATGTGCTTTTAGCAAGAATATCTGTATCAATTAGAATCTTATCTTGTTTTACTTTGTAAACCTTACCTGGCACTTTGTCTGTATTTTTAGAATAGGTGTTTACATTTAGAACGGTATTTATAATTGCAGCCTGTTCAACAGGCTCTTTTGAGAGTAAATTATTAATATCATCCAGCTTGATAGGGAAATCCTTCTGCCATAATTTGCATAACTTATCAACCATATTATCATTCGCAGCAATCTCCATATATCGGTCACGAATCAAATCCGAGATCAGTCTAAGAACAGTCTTGGTTGCATTCTCGGGAGCATCACAGTTCCCTGTTTCAGTTTGGGCAAAACGTAAGAACAGTTTCACAAGTTCCTGATTACTTGCACCTTTCACAAAGCTGTAATTAATCATTTTTACGACATTTGCAGGCACTGTCATCACATTGTTTTCAATTTCCATCAGAAAGGCCAGCATGTTTTGATTTTTGTAATAATTTACTAGTTCTTTCTCCAAACAATCTGTGGGTTTATTAATAAATTCTTTTTTGTCGAAAGCACCAATGTGTGAAGGCTTTGTCGTTTCAGATTCATCTAGAGAATCATTTAGATATTTGATAACATAGTCTTTCATCCCATATTCGTTGGTCCATAGAATAATTGCATACGGACCATTTTGTATTGGAATAATTTTTTCTACGGTGCTCGCAAGAATAGTCAATAAATTTTTTTCGTGGCTCGTCCCATCTTCTAACCTTATATCAAGAAAAAGAAGTCTTATGCCATCAACTTTATTTACATCCGCATCATTAATGTCTCGATAATTGTAGAAAACGTACGGAACGCCTTTCTTTGCAAGAACATTCTGAATCTGTAATACTTCATCGATTTTGTCATCGACTATTGCAACGCGTCCAAAGCGCGGAAAAACACTCTCTTCCACTTTATGCCTCCTTAAATGCCAAAATTATTGCAGCTCCTTCTTTGTATTGTTCAGGAAGATCTAAATCATTATTATTAGGGAAAATCAACTTACCATCTATAGTGTTCATTATCTCTTCGACCAAATGCAATCCCAGACCCATTCCGTCCTCTTTCTTCGAAATAAATGGTATTGTTAGCCTATCTTTAGGAAGGGTAAAACCTTTTCCATTATCAACAATAAGAAGACCTTTATACCCATCCCCAACTTCGCAATGATCGAAAAGAATACTCTTTTGCGCAATTTTATTTTTTTCCAGCCAGTATATAGAATTATCAAGAATATTCATTATTGCACTTCGAACTAAGCTATCAGCACATGTAACTTTATCTTCTGAATACAAAATTTTATTATCAATATGTAACTTGTGTGCTCTTATTCGGTATTTAAAGATATTCAATGTCACAGAAACTAATTTTGATAACTCTATATCTTTTGTTTTCGTGTTTTTTATAAGTTCCGAATAACTGGATATTCTTGTCTCTAAATCGGATACCAAATTCTTAATATGTGATGAAACACCTTCTTCAGAAACAGTTGTCTTAAGTTCTATAATTATCTTTTCTATTTCATGAATAATTATACTCATGTTTAATCCAATACTGGAGCTTTTAACGTATATAGCAGATATTTCTTTATACTCTCTTTCTATATTGCTTAATGCGCTATTAATCTGCTTTTTTATTTCATTATCTTTAACTTTCTTGTCAATCATTTTCATCAAACTTTTAACAGAATCGACAACCGGTTCTTTAAATGATGTGGAATAATTAATTCGCAGATCTGCCTTATCAAGCATACGATCGTTTTCAACGCAAGAAATGGCAAATAATACTGCTTTTACAAAGGCGTTATATGCAGCATTTTCAATGAATCCCTCTCTGCTTGTTTTCTCTATAAGGTCTCCGCTTGCTAAGCGCTCTAGATAAACAGCGCCAACAATAATTCTGCTGCTCAATGTTTTAGTTGGATTATTTATTCTTCGATTTCCCAACCCTAGCCAATCATTGCTTGCATCTCCATATTCATAAAGACGCATATTATCCCTGTATATTGATATTCCGCCGTTCTGCTTTAAATATTCCTTAAGTAATCGTTTGTCATTTTGAAATCCCAGATTCAATACGTATCCATCCAAGTCAAATATATTTAGATCAATGACTATTTTACCTATTGCAAAAGGTTTTAAACTCAATTTGGTTTTTTCTTCAAAGTCATACAACTCAGTTCCTGTATATTTAGTGTTTACGCGGTGTGATACCTTTCTCAGTACAGACCAAGGAATAAATTCATACTGGTAAGCAGTTATTTTGTCATCTTTAACTTCTATATGCGCCTTAAATAAAGCTCGATCGATAAAGTTTTCATATTTCAGCAAATCGCTGATCCAATCCTGATGGGTTGTTGTAACTTTTACATTGAATGAGTTGTTTGCTTTGAACGGTGAATTGAGCATTAAGATATTTTTGTAAACATTGCGAAATTCACCTTTAAGCCACTTGTGCTTTAGACAATCTATCTCTATCCTAGTGCCAGTTGCTCCATCCAAAAAAATCTTAGGCGTTCTCTCATATATATGCACCTCAATTTCATCAAGGTAGCGATCTGAATCAAAGTCATTCCAATTAATCTCAAAAAACACTTCGTTCTCAGAGTCTTCTGATTTAGAAATAAGTATAATATGATTTCCTAGTTTATGGGCTCCAAATCTTCCAATTCCTTTTTCGCCTAGTGGAACTCTATATACACCATTTTTCACAATAGGCTTTTTGCATTCCTCAACTAATTTTTTCTTATTTGACGTTGCCGGCTCCATCCAATGATTTTCCACAATATCCCTAGACATTCCAATACCGTCATCTTGAATAATGATATGTCCTCTTTCAATATCATCCAGGTACAACAAATCAACAGTGACATTTAAAGCGAAGGCATCATATCCATTTTTAATCAATTCAAGAATCGCAACGCTTTCATTCTTGATTAATTGTTCCCCCAATTCCAGCATCAGTCTTGCTCGGGGTTTAAAGTGAAATGTGTTAGTATTCATTTTTATGTCTCCTATACTTCATCGAATATTTTCTCAAACAGTCGTGTTGCTCGGCATTTTACCTATTTGACTTGCTATATCCTAAGAAACAATAAGCCATTTCAATGTTGCCTTCGTGCCCTTGATTAAGACCGGTTCATTGTTGTAATCAGATTATCATGTTTGTTTAATGTCTCTGTCCGCAACATTCTCCTTGATGTCCGAAATTTCCTCTTTATACTTCTTCCTGATCAGAGAGACCAAAAAAGCTGATGATGTCATTTCATGCATTTCGGCAAGAGCCCGTAGCCTTTCCTTGTCCCTGCCGTTCATGGATATTGAAACTATTGTTTTCTGACACATGCCTTTGGTCTTTTGAGTGTCATCTTTTGAGTTTTCTGTCATCCGGTAATTCCAAAATTATTAATTTTTCCATAAATTTTATATAAAAATTAATAACAGAAGTCAATATTTTTGTGATTTTTCGGTGATGCTCTCCTAAGCTACAAAAGTATACCCTTTTGACATACTTATGCTGATAAAACTACTTTTGAATAATTTTTTAGAAAATTAGCGGTATTTTTAACTACGATTTTTTGTGGGACAGAAGATGAATCAATAAAAAATGACAGCATTGTGTCGTCCTTAGGTTGTTTGATATAATCTAATTTAGTCAGAGGGTAGACGTGCCATCACAAAAATACCCTCATTTTCCTATCAAAAAAATTTTTTTCACTCTCGCAAAATTTTTTTTGAATGTTCAAAAAATTTTTTTTGCCACTTGTTTATAGTTACAGTTCTAACTGATAATGAAATTTTGAGCATCATTCAAGGCATCGGCAACAGCCTGCGCATATCCAATTTTTTCCATGAATTCTTTTAGGTTGCCAGGAGTTTCTGATAAAGCACATTTTCCATCATCATAAAGCAGGCAATTAACCACTTTGAATTTTTGGATCAGTTGTTTGTAACTAAATTTTGTTTCTGCCGGATATTCATACTTGATTCTACCATTTTTAAGAGTTTTAGTTTTTGATTCTCCCATCTTACACGACAGATACCCAAGGCATATGCTGGCGATAAACAAAACGAAGAACCGACCGTTTAAGACTGTATCATCATGAGCTCTGGCAACATCAAAATCGTTCCCTTTACTGTTCTTGAAGCATTTTTCTATAACATCCCGACTACTGTAATAAGATATATTCTCACTTATTGTTTGCTCAAAATTGCTGGTATTACAAAACATTCCGTAGCACATAGTCTCCTGTTTGTACTTTTCCAGATCTCTTTCGAGTTTACATTTGCCCGGCTCGTCAGCTGGTTTCTTGTAATATGTCAGAAGAGACTTCTCGTTTACTGCTTTTGGATCACCTGCATTCCATGCTTTCTCGAGTGCCAAAAGTTTTTTCTCAAGGGCATTGATTTTCTCGCCATGGGCTTTGATATCAAAAAATATGTGCACCCAGATTTTTACCTCCGTGCCATCGTCAGTGTAAAAAGAGTGCTCATAGGTCTGACCTCTCAGATGAGTAAATTCGGGTACGATAGATTCACATGATACGATGGCATCGTAATTTTTATCGACTAGCTCCACAATATAATCAGGCAACGCCTTTATTGAAAAGATCACCTTGACATCATTCACAGAAGCCATAATCAGATTATTTTCTGAATAATACCCCTTGTCACCTATATTAACATGGTTGCCTTTATCCAATTCAAGTTCCTTGGCTCTTTTGATGAAATCTTCTATTGTTGTACTGTCATGAATATTCCCTGCCAGGATTCTGTACATAATTGGCATTTTGCTTTTATGACCAACAACAAAATAAACACCGAACTGATTCCGGTTTTCTTTATGCTTGCCAACACCATAAGCAACTCTGGTTATATTTTCTGATTCACATCCTATGCTTGTGGTGTCTATCGATACTGGCTCCTCTTCTTCTAATCGGTTGGCTCTGCATTTGAAGAACTTATTTATCAAATCATCCTGTGCACCCAGTGTGGCAAAGAATTTTGACAAATCCTTGGATGACATCTCTCCGGTAAATGGCAAAAGCCGACCTTCCTGCCAGTCCTTCACCATGTAGAAGGCGTTATCCCTTTCACAGAGATTGTACATAACCAATGACAGGATCACGCGGATTGTAACGTCTTCAAATCCTGCTGATACAAGATCATCACGGACTCCGCTGCTTCTCAGCAATCCATATACAACGAGACCAAAGCCAAGATGTAAAAATCTTCTGGATGTTAAGAACTGCGGCTCTTTTGACACAGTTACAGATGCAGGAGTTGGAACAGATTCATTTATTTTATCATCCAAAGGTACTAAGCGCGGTTGCCCGTTCCTCTTAAATTTCTTTCGATACTCTTCATTTGAGTAGCAGGTATCACCAACTACTTTACCCCAGTAAGTGCGTCTCTCACTTTCTCGACCTATCTCTTTTTTGTAGAAATATTCCCTAAATGCAATGTACCAGTGAGAACCTCTTTTTACGAGACTTCCGCCTGCCGGAAAATTTTTTAAATTCTCAATAACAGGTCTTTCATATTCATTTCCGTACTTATCCAGCATGACGATCTCCTATAAGTGATGCACGTCTATTATTGTACCATTAGTAGACGTGCATCGCAAGCAAAAAGTCTCTAAAAAAATATTTTTTTGAAAAATTTTTAGATGATAATGCAATGAAGAAAAACTAGATTTGATAAGGCTTTGGCAACTTAAAAATTTTTTTTTGGACGAAGAAAAATTTTTTTTATAGGCTTATGTGGTAGGATAAAGGGTGAAGGGAACGTCTACCCCCTGACCAAATTAGATTAACACAACGATACCGTCTTGCGGAACCGATTTCTCGACATATTCAATTTTGACACCGTCTTCCCTGTCTACTCTTGCAGAGCATACAGTAAGTACGGGTGCATTTTCCTCCTCAATTGCCGTATCCGCCACAAAATCTCTGATACAGCACACATTGTTCATTTTCATCTGAGGAAGTGCAGAAAGGCTTCTGCATTCCTTGAACATACCTTCGGCTGTTATGACATTCTCAAGAAAAAAGCAAGGAACGGAAGTAAGTGCCGAACAGCCGTGAAACATGTAATTTGCAAACAGGAGAGACGATGTGTCAAGACGGGGAACTGATCTCAGATTGAAACACCCTTCAAACATATAACTCATATCCTGAACTCTGGATGTTTCAAACTCGGGTATCTGTGTAAGTGCCCGACATCCGGCCAGCATTCCTGTCATATCCTCTACACCTGATGTACGGAGTTCCGGAAGTTCTGATAAACTGGAACAGTAGGCAAAGGTATAGCAGAGACTTGTTACATGACTGATATCAAAATCAGGGATTCTGGTCAGATTGGCACACCAGTAGAAAAGATAATCCAGACTGTGACATTCGGGACCGATGACAATTCCGAAATCAACAATCACCAGATCCTCGGTGAGAGAATAAAAAGGAGAATCATATGAACCCTTTAAATCATAGTTTATAACCAGCGTGAAATTTCTAAAGTCACTGTTGTTGTACACAGACAGGAAATTACACACATCTCTCGGTGAATTTAAAGTAATATGGAGGTGATTCTCATTCACTTCTGCAGGATCCGAACTCTGTTAACCATTAAAAAAAGTATAAGAAATAAAAAAACAAGCCAAACAATTTAGATCAGCAACAACTACTACCCGACCAGGAATATGCTAACATTTAAGAACATATGTCCGGTTATTCATCAATCACAAAAAAATAATCTGCAGAAAACAATTTGAATCTGCCGATTCAGAAAAAGCTGTTCAGTACAGATTTTAAACAGGAATTGCAATGTCAGAAAAAATCACACCAAAAACCGTTTTTAATACCTTCAGTTTCTGTCTGAAATTTCTGTTTATTGTTTCAATCTCCGGTGCTGTCTTAATCTGCAGGGCTGATGTTCAGGAAAAATGTCTGCAGACATCGGCAACAGGAAGTGATCTCTCCGCTTTACGCTACTGCCGTGCCGCTGCAGAAGATCAGAAAAATCACAATTTTTCTGTTTTCATGGCCTACGCTGAAATACTGAAAAAACCTGTGAACAGAATGCCTCCAAAACTGGATCTTGCAGAAAAATCCTACATGAAGGCAGAAGCTGTTGATCCTGAAAACCCTGCATCATACTTCAGTCTGGGTATTCTGCTATACCGACAGCACAGGTATGATGAAGCTCTTGCACAGTTCAGAATGGCGGCAGATCTGAATCACACTGATGCAATCTGTCATTCGGCCCTCATGATCTCCAAAGGACAGGGAACTGTCAGTAAACCGAGAGAATCGTTTGAACTATTCAAAAAAGCCGCACTCGGCGGAGAACCGAGAGCACAGCGGGCACTCAGAGACTACTACAGTCTTGGAACACCCGAACTCAATGTTAAGGAAAGCTATTTCTGGGCACTTGCCGCCAGTGAAAACGGAGACTATCTCGCCAGATCCAATATCGACTCAATTTCAAGAAGACTTTCTGAACAGGAACAGCAGATCCAGCAGAACAGACTGGCTGAATGGCTGGAAACACTGGGAGACAGCGAAAAAGAGTGCATTCGTCTCCATGAAATAAAAAGCATGAACGCTGCTCTTGGATTCTGCCTGAGAGCTGTCGGGAAATCAAAATCCACTCTTGTCTACGAAATACTCGGCGATCTTTATATGTCGGAAACTGCCGGAAATCCTCCGGATACCGCAAGAGCTGTTCAGTGGTATCAGAGAGCCTCCGCTGCCGGCAGCATCAACGCCTCCTACAAGATTGGCTCAATCTACAATCAGCAGATGAGAGGACTTACTGCAGCAGAAAGTCAGAAAAGAGCATTTGAATACTTCAGTCAGGCCGCCGCAGGAAACCATCAGAACGCTGCACTGATGGTCGGCATCGCCTATGAAACAGGCAGAGGAATACTGAAAAACAGAAATGAAGCCATACGCTGGTACAGAAAGGCAGCTCTGGCAGGAAACGAGGAGGCGGCGTACAGACTCGGAAGCATGCTGAATGACGGGGGAGAATACAGGGATGCAGTGTTCTGGCTGAGCATTGCAAATCTGTGGGGCTACAGAACGGCAGAAGCCAAACTGAAATCAGTTCAGAGAAAACTGAGCTCTTCCAAAATGAAAGAAACATCTGCAGAAGTTCAGAAATTCATATCCGACGATCTAAAATAGCAGGTAAAGAAGTCAAATAATCTGGTACAAAAACTGCATCAGCAGTTTAAGATAAAAACATAACCATGGATTATTTTATGAAAATACCTGCACAGATTTTACTTATCTCCTGTCTTTCTGCATCAGGCATTCTGAACGCAGATGCAGCAGGCATAACCTTTGGCGGAAGAAATGCACAGACAAACGCCATGTCGGCAGCCGCCATGAACAAAATGGATATAGAAGCCAGATGCACAAATGCCATCAGCCGAACAGGTTCTGATTCAGTTACCGGTCTGTTCTGCCGTCTGAACGGTACGACAATGAACATATACCTTTCTCTGTCCGATGAAGCCATCATTGAAATCGCACAGGATCCAAATGCTGTTGCCAATCTTTCGGCCGTTCGTCAGAATCTGCTGATCCAGGCATGTAACAGAAACTCCATGCTTGTGCAGGGATCCTACAACACAGTAAAGTACAACCTGGTGGACAAGTACAGGAACGAGATAGCAAGTTATACAATCCACCGTACCGAATGCAGATAACAGCATTACTCATCAATCGATCTCTCTTCTGATGTCTGATAGAATATCAGATCAGAAGGAGATTCAAATGTCCAGTCATTTCACACCGCAGAGATCAGTCAGACTTCTGTTTTTTCTTGTTCTGATAGTTGCAGGCACCTACTTTCTCATGGATTATTTTACAGTTCCGAAATCTGATGAACCAAAGATTCCGGAATTGACGGCAAACTGTATTAAACTGAAAAAGATTGTTATTGACGAGAGCATCACCGACGTAAACTGCAGTCATGAAAATGACACCGACAGGTACTTTTTTTCTGTGTCAGATGAATTCAAAACAAGGGCGGAAAAGGAGTTTCCTTTTAAAAAGCTGGTGATAAACTGCAGGACAAAGGAAGCTGTCACTGCAGTAAAGCGGAATGACTCTACTACGGACGAGGAACTTGAAGAATTCATAAAAGAAAGGAATTTCTGTACCAGTCAGGATTTTTTTACCAGTCATACCGAATACAGCTATGTTGATCAAAACAATATGCCATTTCTGGTAATCGATTTTCTGACAGAATGAATAACAGCATAACGTTCTTTACAACACAAAATTTAAATTGAACCGAACCGCATGGATCCATGTTTTAGGATCGCAGTGACACAATGAAACCGTTGCTCAGGTGGCAAAGCTGCAAACACTGAAGCTGTATCTCCTGACTTCAGTTCAGTGGAGTATAGAATCTGTCAATTAAAGCCAACAATCATCCTGGAGTACACATAACAAATGAAAACTACTCATCTGATTCTTCCCGCAATGCTTGTTTTTACGGCACCGGTTTTCGCGGTCGATGTGACAACCGAGGATCAGAATTCCTTAACTGCCAAACGGATCAGCGCCATGTGCGAAAAAATGAAGCCGACCGTTTACACAAGGAACGACGCCGGAACAATCACACGCAAGGGCTGCAGTTTCAGGGATCACACCTACACCATAATATATGAAGTTAACGGCGAAGAAAAATACGTTAAGGATATGAGAGAAAGCGGCATCATTAATCAGAACGCCAAAAACGGAGATAAGGAGGAAATGAAAAGGTACTGCAAATCATACTCCTGGCTCTACAGTACGAAAAACCTGACAAAAAAAATTGCTGTTGAATATCAGGATACCACCGGAAAGGTTATTGCATCGAAATTCATAGATGTTAATGACTGTTCAAAACTTTGAGATCTCTGAAAAGATTAGGTTCAGACAGTCAGAACCAACTTTTCTTAGGCAGTAATGAAGAATACAATACAGGTACACCAAAACGGAGGATAAATATGGCTCTTCTTCAGACAGGTGAAACAATATCAGATTTTACACTGTTCGATCAGGACGGAACCGGGCACTCTCTCGCAGAACTCAGTCAAAAGTTGATCCTTCTTTATTTCTACCCGAAAGCCATGACACCGGGCTGCACAACACAGGCGTGTCTAATCAGAGATGCGGAGACTGAAATCAGTAAAAGGGGACTAACAGTGATTGGAATAAGCTGCGATGCTCCCGCAAGACTTAAAAAATTCCAGGAAAAGGAACATCTTAATTTTATGCTTCTGTCAGATCCCGATCATTCCGTATGCAGTTATTTCGGAGTGTGGGGGAAGAAAAAGATGGCCGGACGCGAATATGAAGGAATACACCGCAGCAGTTTTCTCATCCGTGACGGCAGGATCCTGGCTTCATTTCCTAAAATCAGTCCAAAAACTCATCTGACCGAAATATTCACCTGGATGGACAGCAATCTGTGAAACAGGCCTTGATGCAAACTTAAATAAAATCGTGATCTCAAACCCAAAACGGATCATGATTTTTGTTTTTTTATACCACATGAGCATTTTTTACATAAAAAGAAACATATACCCGTTTTGTGTTCCCGCAATTATCTCATTCCTGTCTTAATAATTCTGTACGATCTTTCCGTATGTATCGTACAGTTTCCCGAATTGGGCGGAATGATTCGACAGCGCTATGTTTTACCTCCTTAGCATCACGCAAAACAATGTTGTATCATTCCGCCCTATCTTGTGCTGCCCGCTCAAAATAACATTAAAAAATCATAATGCACATTAAATGTTTATAAAGACACATTAAAACAACATAATAAGGTTATTATACGCGGGGATTGTACCAGTCCTTTTCCATGTTTACCACATGCAAAATACAACCTTCCAGTTTTCAAATGAGTAAAAAGCTCAGTTTTGTTTTGCTCATTCTTCATACATTTTCAATTTTGCGTGGTATGTTGCAAGTTTGATCTTTTTTTTTATGTAAAACTGGCATCATTCCGCAATCTATATATAACCTAAAATAAGAGACTCTGAAGAGGACTATATGGAAAGTAGCGTAAATATAAAATCGAAATTACACCTCACAGCAGGTATGCTGCTTATCATTACCGGGATCTTCGGATTTCTTTTCGGCATATGCGGAAACCACATTGCACCGATTGTACTGGTAATACTCGGAAGTTACATCTACAGAATGTATCTCGAGGAAGAACACCAGTTGACTGTCAGATCAGATGTTGAGGCGGCAGCTCTCACCGGAAGTTCCTACAAAACAAGAATAACACGAACCAACATGAAAAGTTCCGGAATTGAGAGAGAACTGGTTATAGATCAGGCGAATCATTTTATTCCCCAGAGACTGATCTATAATTTTGACTCTGTTCAGAAATACGTCAGAAAGTACTGGTCCATAGACAGTTTTATTCAGAGAATGAATGAACTTGCAGACAAGGCGAGCAGTTCACTGAAGAGGTTTGTATTTCCGGAAAGTCTCAGGATTCGTCTTGTAAGATATATAACCGGTGCATCACCGCCCTGACTCTAATCCATGGTAATTACTCCTTTTAGTGCCGGTTCGTCTGGCACTTTTTTTTGAGAAAAGCAGGTCTTTTATGAGCTCCCAGGACAAAGAAAAAAATACAAAACAGAGAGATTACTCTTCACAGCGGCAGGAGGAGCCTGACTTTGATCCAAGAAAACTGCCAATATTAAAAAAAATCAAATGGCTTTTCTTTTCTTCCCAAAGCAGCCCCAAAAAAGAAGATGAAGAAAGTAAAAATACGGCAAACAGGAAAGAGATAAGGAAAGAGCTGACAGAGGAAGAATTAAGACAGATTGAAATATCCAAAAGGAAAAGAAAAAACATCATTATTTTCATATGTCTGGTGGCAGCGGCACTGATAAGCTTCGGTTCATATTACTGCTACTACATATCCACCCATGTAACGGAAAAAGACATTCAGAAATGCAAAAAATTCTATAAGGAAGAAAATTATCCAAAAGCCTTCAAATACTGCTACAAGGCCAGGGATATGCAGATCCCTGAAATTTCATACTACATTGCCCAGATGTTTGAGACAGGAAAGGGACTGCCTCCAAAGAAATTTGATTTAAGGCAGAGTCGCTCCCTTGCCCTTAAATACTATGACAATGCAGCGTCAAAAGATTTTTTAAAAGCCCAGATCAAGCTTGGAAATGACTACATGGACGGCAGCACCCTGACAAAGGGCGATGAGGATGTGGCAATCAAATGGCTCCGGCATGCGGCAAGACACAATCATGATCCATCAAAGGAAAGACTCGTGTCACTGTTGCTGAAAACAAAAA